>Ga0136643_10015079_pt1 | contig 11613 bp, 10 predicted proteins | sample TergutLab28metaG_FD_96883 | JGI IMG/M metagenome (GOLD analysis project Ga0136643, IMG submission 96883) | Labiotermes labralis P1 segment gut microbial communities from Petit-Saut dam, French Guiana - Lab288 P1 (version 3) (version 3) | ecosystem: Host-associated > Arthropoda: Insects >...
AACCTACCATAAACCCCAAAAAAACCATCTCACCAAAGGAAAAATATTTATTCAAAACAAAGCCACCCCCCCCCCTCCCAAAATAAAATGTCTGCTAAGAAAAAGTATTTTCCTATTAATTTCATATACTTAATACACAAAACATGTTAGATTCCATCAGCCTTTACCAATCACTGTCACTGTCTCCATCTTCACAGGCAGTGCCTTCATTTTCCTTACACTCAACTCTTACCATACCCATCCTCCTCTCTGTCATTCCACAACATATCATCATCCATCCCACCCTTTACATTGTATACAGCAACTCTTAAAAGCCATCACAGTCACTCCTGGTGAGATATGACGGGATGTAATTATGATCTGCACCAACTAAATAATACATTTATATTTCTTGGTATATGAACTTATCTCAACCCATGAAGATTCACAATTTTCTCCACAGATGGTGCTAGTAGTGTTAAGAACTTTAAATACATGTGCTATGAATGTTTTTGTCTGATTGGTCCAAGTTCATGACTCTTTGTATGGCTTTTAATTTATGGATTGGGCCAGGTTTTATTTTTGAATCTTGTAGTTAATTTTTAATTTTCCAATACTACCCTAGGACTAGATCTGTTCTCAGGTGCATATCTCAACAAGTTACTGTTTCTGTGGCGCACAGTGATTGAAAATAGCACCAATTTAGGTGCTATGTGTCTATAAACGGAAACAGAGCCAGCTTCCAACAAATCATGCTTTTTTAAAAAATCAGACAATGAACAAAGCTCTCTTTTGGATTTCTTGAACCTTGAAGATCAGAATGATAGGTTGTCCCGAAATGTCAGTAATGAATTACCACTCCACTGCATACTGTCCCAGAATAGCGAAAATCTTACATGATGATTTGGCAAAGCAGGCCTTGGTTTGGCTTTTGCGTGGTCCAGTTCACAGCGATCCAATTTCGCACCTCATACGCAAATTTAAGATGACCTCAGAGATTTAAGACCCAAATTTAAGGAAAAATCTCGCCTTGCATTCAAGTAAATATGGTAATGTTTTGCAGATATAAATCTACTGCTGAGAAGCAAACTGCACAACAGACATCATAACAGGAAATCATAAATTATTCTCCTTGCTGTTTATTCAGTATTATAATTAAAATGATCATCATCATCATCATCATCATTATTTTCTTTAAGTATAATTTATAAGTAATACTGAAAAAATCTTAAAAGTAAGAAGTTATACATCTTAATGACAGTCACACTTTATGACGTGTATCATCTTTTCTGTCTCAACCATAATTTAAAATACAATCAATATGATCTGCTCTATGTGTACAGTCAGGATTATATTTGAGAGATTTGAATCAAAGTGCAATTCACTCCACAAATTTTCTGCAGACTTGAATACAAAATTTAATTTAAATCTACTCAGATAAACAGCTACACAGTATGGACAGACACAGTCTCCTGTATCTGCTTTTTCTATGATCTGTACAAATTTAAATTGTTGGTACTGATTCTAAAATCATGTGTACAACATTATTCAGCTTTGTGTAATTACTGACATACATACATACAAACAAAAGTTAGTTTCAATTCCCATTCAGCTGATGATGATGATGATGATAATAATAATGTACTTTAGTCAGCAAAGTATTTAGCATTTTAAATAGTAACAAATATTGTGTGCATAGCAGGCCTTTTTTCATACAAAGTATGCCCAATATTTATGCATAGTTCACATATTACAGTAGATTATGAATGACACGTACCCTAACAGAAGGAGATCCCATATAAATAGGGACAGACCCTACCACCAGGGGCCTCCAGAGCTTTTCAGTGATGTAATCATCACACACAGCATTTTCAAAAGACAGCGTAAATTTATAACGTGCCACAAAGTGAAGGAATTCATCAGAATTCATGCTCTCCATTGCGTCAGCCAGGCTGAAAGTGCAAAATAAGATGGGTGCACAACAGCAGCACAAAAAATAAAAATAAACAAACTAAAATGAAATAAACAGAAGATAAAAACAGATAAATAAAAAAAATTAAAAACCCCAAAACACCCCAGAACACCAAAATCACTAACCATGGATTCAAATTTCTGATTGTAGCTTCCGTTCATTTTGGTATAATTTATTTATTAAACAGTTTTATTCTCCTGTGTTAGGTTTGTATCTCCACCCCACCACAACTATACTGCCACTTTTAATGTCCACAAAGCATGTGTCTGCCTCCTCTCAGCAATGTGCTTCTCACAGGTTATGGCTATAGAATTTGTAAGGGAAAGCAATACCCGTACAGGGCTGGGCATGCCCTGAGGGTTCCAGGAGGTTCAGGCTCCCAGATTTCAAGACTACTGGCACATGAAGGTGGCAAAGTTGTCAGCCCTACACACCAACCACCTGTACCTACCAGGAAATATTCCTGGTACTCATTTCTCCTAGAGGCCAAGTCGACCTCAGAGCCTTAATATGGCCGGAGGATTATGTCAATGAAAAATTGCAGTGACACCACATGGAATGGAACCTGTGACCTTCTCGCTTGTAGTGCAGTGCCTCAACCAACTTTTCCACTGCATGCCCCCAAAATAATCTGTAGTCAAAATTAAGATTTCCCATATCATTGTTATGCACTATTCAGTGTGATAGTTAACAAACAGAATACATTTCATTTTCAGGTGCTGGGTAGAAAATTAGTGCCAACTGTCAATGAAGTCTCAGATCTGGTAGTTTAAAATATACTACATCAGAATATTCTTTTTCAGTTTGTTCACGGTGTGATCTACAGGACAGCTGGAGGATATTTTTTTGAATGTAGCTTATGGCCAGTTGTGTAGTTTGTAACAGGAGACACACGTGACACGCAGATACAGAGATCTGCACTGTGGCTGTGACAGGTTTGTTTACAAAGAGAACAGGGCCAAGAAGCACAACACAGGCAACAAAGCTCCAGGCCCTATTATCAAACAAAGGAATCTGTGTGAGTTGAACTGCTTGCATTGGGATGTGCAAGAGGGCCATTTCTGACTACAACGGGAAATTCCCACATTGTATATATATGGAGTTACCATGTTATTGTAAAGTAAGAGAGAAAAAACCAACAAGATGCTACAGTTAGATGTTTATTATCAACACTTTCTCAACATGTTTCAGGCATCATTACGCCCATCTTCAGGAGAACAAGACGTATGTTACTGCACGTGGTGTGCTGCACTGTAACATACGTCTTGTTCTCCTGAAGATGGGCGTAATGATGCCCGAAACATGTTGAGAAAGTGTTGATAATAAACATCTAACTGTAGCATCTTGTTGGTTTTTTCTCTCTCACTTTACAATTTGCTCACGATGCACGGTCACAGAAACCTAAAGCTTACCATGTTATCAATTAAACAACTGCTGAAAATGTAAACAATGTGGATTAATTAAAGGTATTTGATATTTCTTGGTAACTATATCTATAGTTGCAAACAAACATTTACACCACTACTGTCATCTTCATTGCAGGGTAGTTATATTTCTGCGTTGTCTGACGTTTATACGATTGTGGATCACTGAGTAATGTACAAAGTGATCCACTAGGACTATAATATATGGTATAGTTGTGAACTGCACTGATAAATTAATCTAATCTGTCAATCAATACGAATTCTTGCAAGACATAAAAATACATCAAAATATGATAAAGAATCATATTTGTCTTAACATCATCGACACACTTACAAACATCTTTACATATAAGAGTGTAAAGGTAAAGCAGTCCCATTACAGGCCTGGACAGGCCCAGACAATTCCACGAAGTTAAGGTTCCCAGATTTCGTGACAACAGCACAGGATGGTGGTAGGTTGTCAGCCTTACGCACCGGCCGCCTTTACCTCCAGGAAATACTCCTGGTACTCATTTCTGTTAGAAGCTGAGTCGACTCCAGGGTCAAAGTGCAATCAGAAGGATTTTATCTCAATGAAAAATCCACTGACACCAGCTGGGATTGAACCAGCGACCTTCCGATTTGTAGCACAGCACCTTAACCACTGTGCGACCGCGGTCCCCCATAAGAGTGTAAATACATTAGAAATATATATCCAGATCAAGTGAAACTTACTGTGCTGGAAGATTCCTGTTCTGTATACATTTTCCATAAGAATCGATACGAATATACTTCATCAGCTCTGTTGCATATGCATCCCTCTCAAGAGGAGTGCTGCAGTCGGAATGGACATAGAGCACTGGTGCCAGTTCCTGAAGTAGTTCATTCTTTCTTTCTACAGGAACAAAATAATTCAGATCTGGAACAATTAATGAGACTGCTTAAGAACACATTACTCAGGAGATTATTTGGACACATGAGACAGGAAGTAAAAGGAAACTGAGAAAATGATATTCTGTATGTTGTTGATGTCTGACCAAAATGAAGCAATGGATTTTAGGGTTGAAAGTATGACAAGATAGGCAATGTACACAAAAAAGAACACTATGGCACATTCGGATCTATCTGTATATACCACCCGGTTCTGACTGGATGGATTTTTATGGAGTTTGATATTACAGAATTTTAGTAATTAGTAATTTAGTAATTTCTGTCCAGAAAATTTAAATATGGTCCAAATTTGTCAACAATAATGAGCACATTATATATAGACCTAAAACATGTATATTTCTGACAGTGACACACCTAGCTGAACAATAAAAAAAGAAGAGAGACCACAGAGTTTCATTTCCATGGCAATACTTTCAATACTGCATACTGTTGACTGTGACTTATGTAGCTCAATACTACAAACAGAATTGAACTCATGTTTGCATTTCTGTGACAACAATGGTTAGGTGAATGTGCCACATTGTTATGTTACATGTAAACTGCCTACCTTGTAAATTAATCAAATCTTTGAAACTATGACAATTACTGTATTCTGGAATTTGACGCTTTGTTGTCTGGGAAATGCACAACATTTCCACGAAACCCGCTATTTCCAAGGCAACAGTATTTAAAAAAACTGGAATGAGTGAACAATGACATCAACAATGCGCTGCACTCAACAAGGTTTCAATTGTAAAATGCTTATGTTTTATAAACAAGAGACTGTCTTTAATTAATATGAAAAGACATGTGCAAAGTTTGTGATCTTTTCCATTGATTAACACATAACACCGAGCCCAAGGGGAAGACAGTTAAGCTTCGAGTTCAGTAGAGAATAATCACAAAGTGCACCATGATGCAAGAGAACATCATAAAAAGTGGGTGAATTAGCTGAAAAGCTGCAACTGAGGGTGATACGAAGGAAATACAGGCTTGGGCAATGAAACAGGAAAAAAGTAAGGGGAGGTTGAGCTCACTGTAGTAGAGTGGGGAGGTGGGGAACTAGCCTCTCCCTTTCTGTAGCTCCTACCATTTAGTAGCAATGCAGCAGTGGACGGGTGAGGAGTGTGCTGTAACCGTATGGACAGGAAATGAAGGAGATTTATAACTAGTGTATGGAGTTTGGGTTTTTGTTTGTTGTCAAAATTGTACATTTGGGTGGACAGGACAGATCTATTTAAAATTAGTAAATTAGTTTATGGTGCAAGAGCAAGCGTAACAAGTTTGTATGGAAACTTACAGAAACAGCCAGTTTATGGCAGGTATTGTGAGCTGGCAGGATGATTGGTTGTCTGTCAGTGTCAAAGTTGAAAACTTGGGGAACTTTTAGGAACAATTGATGTCGTAAATTCTGACAGCTTCAGACATCGTAAATCTTGTAGAACGGATTCTATATTAGTCGAGCTTACACAATTTAAAACAAATAGGATGACGCGTAAAGGGGTCCAAACGGGTAATGACATGGGAACGACATTACAAAAAGGGAAACCAATGGAGTTTGAGTTTTCAACATTTTGACTTTAGGAACCCACTAGGTTATAGTCAGCTTTAACATTTTAGCCAATGGGAACCTGGACATTTGGTTCAAAATCTGAGTGTGTAGGGAAACCGGGGGACGCCGCGGGTCAGTTATTGAAAGGTGTTTAAACAAGGTGGATACAAATAGCACATTGTGAAGTACAGATGTAGTAGCTGTGATAAAGTGTATTTTGGTACCGCGTGACAACTTACATCAAAGATTTGTAAAACATAAAGTGTGTAGCAACAAACAGTGAATATGAAGTAAATAATTGTCAACATATCCTTCTGGCTGGTTTTAATTGAATACAAGAACTGGATGCAGTGCCCTCGATACATCCCCGTAGATTCCCACAAGAGACCTCATTATTCTACCGCTGTAGCTAATAGCCTGTTCTATTCATTTGTATCCCCAATTATTACATAAAATACAAGAAATATGACAGGTGAACGGGAGATAACCGACGTGCTCAAGAAGAGGAGAAGAAGACAGCAGAAACAGAGGTAGGTCAGTTACAGTGCTTTTGCCGTTAAGGCTTATTATCAAAATGGAGAGAGTTTGGTGCGGACTCGGTGCGTGTTCCGCACTCATTTCAATGTTCCACATAACCGACCGGTACCATCAAACCATGCGAAAAACACATGGGTAGACAACTTTGAGGTGAGTGGATCAACATCTAAAAAAAGAGGTGGCAGTCAAAAAACTGTGTGAACTCCAGAGAACATTGAGAGGGTTAGAGAGGCGTTTGAGAGAAGTCCGCGCCGATCTGCCGTGCGACATGCAACCACTCTTGGAATAACTCCCAGGTCCGTGCGAAGAATTCTTCACAACGATCTTCACTACCACCCGTACAAGATCCAGATCGTTCAGGCTCTGAATACTCGCGATTAAGGGGCTCGAGTACGCTTTTGTCAGGAAATGCTGGACCTAATCAGCGAAGATGAAGACCTTGTGAATAACATTTGGGTGAGTGATGAAGCACATTTTCATGTAAGTGGATTTGTAAACAAGCAAAACTTCTGCTATTGGTCACAGGCTAACTCTTGAGCACTTCACGAAAAGCATCTCCATTCCCAAAAAGTGACAGTATGGTGCCCTATGTCAGCATCGGGAACCATTGGGCCCTACTTTTTTTTAGAATGAAGCTGGCAATGCAGTTACTGTTAATTTGGACCGCTATGTGGAAATGCTGCAAAATTTCTTCACCCCACAACTCGCCCATTTTCGTGTGAATGAAAACACGTTATTCCAGCAGGATGGAGCAACAAGCCACACAGCAAGAATGTCAATGAACGCAGTTAATGCTTTGTTCCCGAACCGAGTCATTTTTGCAGGAATGGGGATATCCCATGGCCCCCCCGCTCCCCTGACTTAACCCCTTGCGATTATTTTCTTTGGGGGTACCTGAAAACAAAAGTGTTTGAAACAAGGCCAAGAACTATCATAGATTTAAAACAGCGAATTCAAGATGAAGTGGCTGCAATTCCTGTGGAGATGCTGCAAGAGGTCATGAACAGTTTCAGGTCCTGACTTGAGGAATGCGTGCGTCGAAACGGAAGTCATCTTGAGGGCGTTACTTTCAAAACACAAATTTTCAAACTGGCATAAAACAAAATGGCTATTCATATTCTTTTCATTTATGACCAATAAACAGAAAAAAATCCATGTGTCGATTTTTTTTTTTATGTTTTGAAATTTTCCCGTTTCATTGCCCAACCCTCTATATAAAGTTACATGAACTCTGTCATAAAGGCTAAAGATAAGCTATGATTTAAGGTTAAAGGACAAGGAATAACAAACTACTTCATACAATGATGCTTAAAATTCAAAACTGTCACATCATACCGACAGAATGATTACATCTAGCAGAATTATAATGGCAGAACAGGTACCACATATAAGGGGGGGGGAATCATGCAAAATTTTGGTTGAAAATTAAATGGAAGAGTTAACTTGAAAGCATGTTTACTTTAGTACATAAAATTATCCTTATTAACTATAATGTAGGTTTCGTGTCAGTTCTTCAAGAACATATGTGTGTAGCTGGGATGATAATATTGCAATTACAGAAATCGGTCTGAAGATACACTGTTTGTATTGGACTGGCTGTGGATAATTCAGTGTTGGTATATTGTGGTAGGTGGTGGTAGTGTTGGTGATGATAATGACCATCATGAAGATGAAACTCCTTGTTCCATAACAACATACATTCACTAGACCAACTAAATAATTGTCTATGGCTAAAGGAAGATTATGTATTATGAGCTATATATAGGAAGATATCAGCCTTCTGAAGCCTAGGCATGAGGATTTTGATGACAATACACTTACATTACAAAATTAAAAAACCTAATGTTTTAGTGTATAACACTAGAGGTTTTCACACTGATCACCGTTCATTCAGTCATTATTTGGGTACAATCAAGTCAAGGAATAAAAATACTACCAACATATCAGTCCTGAAGGAAAAGGTAGCAGTTGGTAGAACTTTATTCCTTAATATGGTTCTATGTTCAGACCATAGGTGAATTTTCAGTGCAGTTAACCATATAGAATTTAATCACAGCCACACAAATATCTATAATTTTAATCTTCATCTGTTTTTAACATTGGTAGATCTAGTTCAAAATCTCAAGTACTTAGCAGTTCTTAGAGAAGTTTAACAGAATTTAATCTCTGTCTCAAATGGCACAGAAATTCAAAGAAGCAAGATAAGAGCTATGCTACCATTTACTGGAGTTCCTGTAGTCAATACAATATATATTTGAATGCTTCTAGAGTTCAATACAGAATTTTGTTCAATTCTGCATAGTGAACTCCAAACTGTTTCCAACAAACTGACTGAATATGTCTGCAAACCTGATGAAAACACTAGTGCATTTACCTGTGAGAGCATCTGCACTCTTCAGGTACTGCAGTGTGAGTGGGAAGTGACTGTTGCGGCTAAATGTGGCTGTGAAGTTGAACAGCTCCAGTGCCTCTACGTGAGAGAGTGCAGGAGTGTTTTTTGGTGATTCCTCATGTAACAGAGCCCAGTCATGGATCAGACCATTCCGAGGAAGTGGTAGATCTATCAGGTCAAAATTACTTCCATAGAACATCAAAGCCTACAAAAAAAATTGTTTAATCCCTTTAAAACAATTGAAGTGGTAGATGAGTGCTGGTAATCTTCAGCACTGTTGGACATGATAAACAGCAGATGACAAATGTACCATATGTATCTCTGATGAGAATGCTTTCTTAATTCATCAGCTCAAAAATGAGGTGTTACCTTAAAATCATGAACAAAGTTAAATATGTTCTGCATGGATATTTTCCAAAAAAATGATGACTGTTAAGATGGTGTTGTCTTAAATTTGGGTAAATATGGTAAACACATGAGTTCTGCTTCATTTTTTAAAGATAAACATGAATCTTCAGTTATTTAAATAAACTATAAATTTTAAGAAGTGTTGTTACATTGGCAAGAAGCTATAAAATAAGAAGATTTATTCAAGAATTCATACACCATAATGAAACCTGAAAAATGAGGGATGAATGCAGATCTACAATCAATGCTACTGCAATGAAACTCAACAGATGGTCTAAAAAATACACACTGAAAGCCTTGATAGAAACCATGATATTTTGTAAGAACTAAGAATGAATTTACACTAACCAAATTGTATAACAGCTTATGTGTGTGTGTGTGTGTGTGTGTGTGTGTACATATGCATGTAGTATGTGTGTTGGTATGTATGTAACACACACATTCCACCCTGTGTATGTACATATATACTGTATATAAAACACAAGCACATACATATACACATACAACCAGGTTTAACATTAAAAATTCTGCATTTTGTTCACACAATGTATTCACATGTTCCGCATGATATTTACAATAAACAGCCATCTATACTGCATCAACTGACTGGTCTTTCTAACGGTAGCCCACTGTGTTCTCTGTGAGGTATATATTATATACATTAATTTTAGTCTTTAAAGCATTAAGTGACATGTCACTAATATATGGCAGCTTAAAAAATTCTGAGACTGATGTATATACAGCAGCATTCTGGCAGGGAGGGTGAAGCCTACTCATGCCGCACGTCAAGGTATCAATGCTCCCTACGTACAGCAGAATTGCCCAGCTTCCTACAAACCAGGAGGCACAACAGGTACCAGACAACAGGGGACATGTATGGAAATTTAAACATGGGGAATGGATTGTCTTGAACAGTAGGCTAACATCGAATTTTGAGAGTAATTTGCAATATCAACAACAAATGCTGCAAACAGTTTTGGAAGGAGTATGGCAAACACACAATGTCAGAGTCAACGGCATTTGATTGGTGTTACGGGGTCAAAGCTGGATATGGATCAGTGGAGAACAAAGAGTGCAGTTGCCAGCCTGCAATGAACAAGGACAAAGTGCCACAGGTGCAGAAGATTGTGCATTATATCACATGGCACTAATGATCGCAAAGGTGAGCACTGTATCAAATGCCACTAATGACTGTATAAGTGTGTACTGTATCATATAGCACTAATGACTGCAGAGGAAGGTGGAATTTTCTTCGATAGTTGCCACATAATCATCAATATGAACCTGAAGATGCAACATGCCTGACAACGTATCACACCACCGAGTAAGATGTAAAAACAATGTAAAAACCACAACAGGATAAAGAGTGAACTCACAAATGAAAGAGGTGAATACTCGAAGTAACTGCTGCAGGTAACAAAACCTGATACTTTCTGTATGCCGTCTTCCATTTGGATATCGCTACTGCAAAGACATGACGAGTTAAGGTGATACCCTTACAGTTTTTATACACAACAAGACCTCATGCACCATGAGTTTATTCCTGAGAGTGGTAGAGTCAAAAAGGAGAGGTACAAACAGGTGCCTGCCTGTTTATGGAAGGTAATTTGACCTTAGGAACTCACAATGTAGGATGCAAAATACCAGGTATTCCTGCATGCAGATGATCCAGCACATCACTCACTGCTTGTGCAGAAGCAGTTCACCAAGCATGGTTTTATATTGCTGAAAGACCCATTGTTTTGTCATGATGCTGCATTATGCAACTTGTACTTCCTCTTATGGATGAAGGAGTGGTTGAAAGGCTGTCACTTCAAGAATTCAGCGAAAGTTCAAATGTTTTAAGAAACTGCAAAGCAGAAGGTCATTTGCAGTAGCTTCCAAAAATAAGTCATGCAACGGTATGAACAAGGACAGAAGTGTGTTCCTGCTACAGGGCAAGATTTTTAAAGCAAAATGTGTTTACATGCTTCTTAATGCCACCACATTTGAGACATGGTTCCTGTCTCCTAACATTTTGAAGCTATCACATGCTACAAATTCAAGTTTATTCTTCCCCGGAACAGGAAGGTACCAATTTAATTTAACTGTTTTTTCAGCTTAAATGGTTGCAGAACACAAAAAATGCATACATAATTTCAGGTTCTCACAATGACGACAATGAAGATTTCAGTCTTTTGATAGTGGAGGCAGCAAGTTCCTCCAAAACTACTAATCTACCAGTCTACATGACATCATGTCCCTGAAGTTTGGAAACTTCTTAAGAAACACACATTCTTTGTACGACCTGGACAAGTGGATGACAAATTTCATGAGAGTCACAACTAAGAGTGAAATTATAAACCAAAATTTTGGGCTCACTTTTGTCAAATTGTGGTTTCTGAATCTTCGGTCTTCTGTGAAGAAACACTTTACAGACCCACAGTCCCTCACTGATTCC
>Ga0136643_10015080_pt1 | contig 11613 bp, 7 predicted proteins | sample TergutLab28metaG_FD_96883 | JGI IMG/M metagenome (GOLD analysis project Ga0136643, IMG submission 96883) | Labiotermes labralis P1 segment gut microbial communities from Petit-Saut dam, French Guiana - Lab288 P1 (version 3) (version 3) | ecosystem: Host-associated > Arthropoda: Insects >...
ATCAAGGAGGGTATATTTATAGGACCCCAGATCAGGGAACTGATGCAAGACAAACAGTTCGATGAAGACCTGAATGAGACTGAAAGAAATGCATGGTTGTCATTTAAGAGGATTTGCAAGGACCTCTTAGGAAATCACAAAGCAGTGAACTATCAGGACGTTGTGCAGGACCTGTTGACTTCATACAAAGCTATGGGATGCAATATGAGTCTGAAAATCCCCTTTCTGGAGTCATACTTGGATTTTTTCCCAGAGAATATCGGCGGAGTCAGTAACGAACACAGTGAAAAGATTTCACCAAGACATTATAGCTATGGAAAAGCGGTACCAAGGCAAGTGGACCTAAAGTATGTTGGCAGACTGTTGCTAGACACTGAAGAGGGATGTACCTGAGGCCAAATACCAGCGAAAGTCATACGCCTCTACATTTTAGAGGAAACTTTCTGCCTGTTTCATGAGCACGTAAAGTACTATTTTGCACAATTAAATTCCTCTGTATTTTGGAAACCCTGCCTGATAGAAAAATTCGGTATACATATCTGAATTCAGCATAAAAAGTACGGCTAAGTTCATCTATTGATGTTCATGGGACAAAAAAAAGTTCAATTTTGTTTACCGGTGTTATTAATGATATGCTACAAGAATTCAATACTGTGGCTCTGAAGCTCAAATTTACATTTGAATTAGAAAAAAATGACAAAACCAACTTTTATGGACATTACCATTATAAAACATCAAAACAAAATGGATACCATAGTCTACTTACTATGTTCCAAAATAATCACTACCACAACAATGTAACTGAAACAATACAAACGAAAGTTTATAATCAGAGAGAAAAGAAATTGGCTACTTGTATACATGTAGGAAAATAAATCTACTACATTAATAACCTTTTTAAAAAACAGAATGTTGGTGTGATATATAAAACCAAAACCAACATTGGGAGAATTTAAATAGAAATACAGTAATGATTAAATGTTCAAAATACCACAACAGTGGCGTTAACCAACTGTGATGTCCCGAATGTCCTGGACAAACCAGAGGACATTTTTAAATTAGATATAAAGAGCACATTGCAGCCTATAAAAACAACCATAACAGCTCCACCTAGGCCCAGGACCTGATAAATGAGGCACAAACTATCTGCTGCATAGAAGATATTATGGACATGATATTCACCATGCATAAAGGAAGGCATCTTGACACTATGCCAAAATTCTATATTTATCTGGAAACTGTAAGGAGTGGGCAAATTAACAATAAATACGCGATTGCTAAAAATACAATATTTGACATGCTGGTACTATATGACTCTTAGCAGTTGGCACAGGAGCTGCATACTCATCTCGTATCCAGAACATCCAGTTCAGTAAGCCAGTAGCTACAGTGCTAATAGAACACATAATGACTGATTTAGCCAGAGTACCATACTCCCCCACCTGAGTATTTAAGTACCATGCTATTATAAGCTTACAAGGTCACCTAATTATGGACACTATTATACTGAACATTTAAGCCTGATACTCATTACGAGAAGGCAGGCTACACAGTTTTATGCACAACGTGAAGAATAAATCACCCAGTCGCCCAGCCGACCATGCTGATATTTCTGATTGTTCTACTTGAACAAATTTTAAATTCTTTTAAGTTTAATGTACATTTTTCAATAAGCCGTATGAATATGAGACATGATTTGTAAATGAATAAGATCTTATTTTTGGCAATGCAACTGTGTTCTTTTAATATGTTCTGTACTAGCCTGATGATGATTTTGATGGTTTGAAACATGTAGTGTTTATTGTGAGCACAAAAGTTAGGTGCATTGATGGTGGTTGTTTGCATTTTATGTTCTGTGTTACAATCAGTTTGTAATTGTTAATGTTGTGTCGAGTAAATACAAACAGTGCGGTGTTTTTATTTATGAACCTTGTTAGGATACTAGTTTCTAATTAAAATACATTAAAATCAAATCAAATTTAAATCTTTTCACGTAAGTAGTAAACCAACAGTGCACACTGATAAATTATGCTTTATCTTATATTGAAATTCACCTATATGTCTCGATCCCCATGAAAGCAACTGAAACATATAGGTGAATTTTAATATATTATAAAGCATAATTTATCAGTGTGCATTTGGTTTATTATGTAAGTGTAAATATTCCTTAATAAACGGATATGCAGCATATAATTTTTTTTCATTTTTAGGTCTCATACTGAAATGAATAATTGGCTAGCTGCTTTTTATCTTCTGTTATTTGATGTATGACAAGATATAAGCTGCATGTTGAGTGAGGGATATTGTAATTTTTTACTGTGAGGTCCCAAGTCATCGATGTTTTCTCCTGCTATTATGATTTACTATGCTTCACTATCTACTTGTTCACGTTTTTATTATCAGTTGTTTAATCCAGTTTTAGCAATATTTGCACTAAGGATCAATGACCTTGTTATACACCATCTACTCTGTGCAGGAAAGCATATGACATTATTGAACCACACTGTAAATGCTGCTAGAATTGGATAAAAAACAGTGATAATAAAAACTGTCTAGTGGATACTGAAGCAGAATACACTGCAACAGAAAAAGAAAACATTGAAGACTTAGGACTGAAGACAAAAATATTTTAAATTGATTTTATTTTAACATATTTCATTTAGGAACTAGTATCCTAAGAAGGTTGGTAAATAAAAACACCACACTGTATTTACGCAGCATAACACTGAGATTTACAAACTGACTGTAATACATTCTTATAATAATTTGTAAGATGTCTCAAAAGTCATTTACATATTTTACCTTGTTTTTTAAGACCTCTGTATGGTAATATCTAAAGATGATCTGTTTCTGATCCAAACATCTAGTGTTAAAAGAATAATAAAAGGTTGTATCTAACAGAAATTATACCTATGTTGTAATCCACATAATTCGCAAACCATTACATCATGTGAGACTACAGATAATGGCATTTATATGTCATCCACATCAAAAGTTATCAAGCTGCTTGTCTTAGAATTACCCATCTTGGAAAGAGAATGACAGTAATATTATTATGTAACTTACTTTCATTATTGGCTCGGAAAGTGAAACAATGGATCATGGTCAGAGATCCTTCATTCCATTTTATTTTCCATTCACAACTGAAATAACATGTAGTTCTTCCTTCAACCTGAGCAATGACACAATATGCCTCATTTTCATGATGTTTGGTAACAGAAAAATGAGGTTCATTTTCTTCAGTGAGCCAGTTGGTAAATTCTTCCCTCTTTGCAAAGAGTTCTGCATAACTGACTACACCTCTAATAAGTGTCTGCATACTATTTTGTCTCATACACATCATACTGAAAGACTTGAGTTCAGCTTCATGGAAACGATCAAGATATTTTACTTTTAATGAGCGAACAATCATCTCTTTATCCTGAAATATAAAAAGCATATAAAGCATTGTACCAACAATAAATGCCATCATTTCACAATGCAGTTACATCAATCTAAGATTCTTGATTTCAAACTTTCGCCATGTTCTGAATATTGTATGCTTTCTTCTGGGTAATTCCCCAGCATCTGAATTTTATATGCCGATGTTTCGGAATACTCTGTCTGTTCCATCTTCATAGGCAGATAGGTAAGAAGTATGACCGGATTTGAGAAAAGTTGGAGTATTTATACGGGAAAAGGTTTGGCTCAAAAATAGCCTAAGCCAATAGGAAGGAGGGTGACAGGGTAGGGGCAGATCAGAGTAAAGAAACAGGCTGTGGAGGGTAACGACCCACATGGAGGCCACAGGCTGGTATGTGAAGGATTGACAAGACAGGCAATGTATGTATAAATGTAAGCTAGAGGTGTGTTAGCAAAAGAATTGTTGTTGTTGTTGTTGAAAAGCAATAAGTTGTTGTGCCCATAGACCCAGACAACTAAGGATGATGGAAAAAAATAACTGGGGAAGGTGTTTTTCTCAATTCCAAAAGACGCTAAATACTAACATTGGGTATTTTACTAAAATAAAATTAAAAAATGGTAACATAGAAGTGAAAATGTGTGTAAAACACAAAGAACAATGATCCACTAAGTTTTTCCTATCCTAGTATATCAAACCTATGCGTTAGTGCTTATCTGAATACATCCCTTAACTTAACCTATCCTTGGCAGTTTGAATTTCGGCGGAGCCAGACAGTATTCACCCCAAAACAGGAGACTGATGACTACTCTGTCCCTGACTGGTTGATAACAATAACCGCTTGACAATCTAATGCCTCTCTGGATAAAGATCCGCCCCAAATTCTGTATTTATGTGGCAATTTCTTGGGTGATGATTTCATTCCCCATGCCCTTACCCTTGATTGTGATTGGTCAGAATTGTCTTACTCTACATAATTCCCCAACGGAATGCATGATTTCATGACTACACATCGCGTCCCCTTTCCCGGGCTGTGGGTTCTATTTAGGTCACTAGTGGTTTGATGTAACATTTCTTTTGCGGAAAACTTACTCATCACGGACATGTTCCCACATCCGCGCATTATTTCTTCCAGATGTTGACTCATAAAAGGAAGAAAAAATTAGGACAGCCAGCGCTTGCACAACAAAATATTACATATTTCGAGTGTGTGTCTGTGGCATTAGTTATCCAACATACAATGCATATGCACCATATTATACTGACATCTGTGGCCTGTCTGGCTCTACCATATTTTTCCACACTACCTCACGCTTTTCGGGGGGGGAGTAGTATTGATCATAAAATGTGCGTTTTCATTTTCGATACAATTTTTGTCTGCAACATTTCTCATTTTAAGAAGAATTCAGTGACAGAGTAGCATAAATGTATAGGCAGACATCATTTTACGTGACAATTTTTTGTTTAACGCAATTTGGCACAGATGATCCATGGATGTACTTATCTTCTATAGAAGGCTATCAGAAAGTGGCATCATCACACAGCTCATGTAGATTCCTCTTCAACAACACTGGCTTTACCCACAAGCACAAGTGAGGGAAGTAAATCTACATCACTTAGTGAAACCCAGAGTAAAAAATCAGCAAAAACAATCAGTGCTGAAGAGAAATAAGACATAAGCCGACTTGAAAAAGATGAATGAATTGTTGAAATATGCTGTAATGTTAGACTCGCTCATAGCAGTATGCATACAATTCGTGGTAATTCTGACAGAATTAAAGAAAGTGTTAAGGCAGGAACTAAACTGTTTGTGTATAAGTCCACCACAGTCCTATAAGAATAGACCATACCAAATATTGCGGTTAGTCTCATATATCTTCACTGCATTATAAATAAATAAATAAATAAATATACTTACCTACTTACTCCATGGAGCAGAGTCCTTCTGGAGAAGCTAACCAGTTCTCAGCTAGTCAAGAAATACTCAGCATTTTATGGAATATGAAGGTTCAATACTGCGTGTACAAGGGCCCACCACCTGTCCCTATCTTGACCCAGATCAATCCAGTCCAAGCCCCCCACCCCACTTCCTGAAGATCATAAATAAATATACTGTATAGAAATGTATGCATTCTGTATAGAATATATAATAAAATATTCTCTACAGGTCCATATGTCCACTATTGGTACAGTCATAAATAAAAGAGGATAAGGTTGTGAATCCCATTAGGGAACACACTGTTTTATTAAATGGGAATTTTGCGTTCGACTTGCGCGACGTTTTGCAGTAACAAAACCCTGGCATAAAACAAGACATGCCTCTACATAGGTCTTCGTGTAAAGTACCCGCTTTTCTTGTCAGAGTATCATGAAACTGAATGTTCTCAACACATGTCACAAAAATGTATAAAGCATATTTTGTGAAAATATGTCCAGTGTGAGCCAAGTTGTTCCATGAGGACTAATGAACAGATGGACAGACAGATGATAAAGCTAACAGTCACTTTTTGCAATTTTGCAAACATGCCTAAAACTACATTTCACTGGAGTCTGCAGTACTTCAGTGGTTTTGTAAACAAGAAAATAAGTGTTCTGTTACCTCTATGAAACGTGAACATAACTGAATGTCTTACTTCTAGAACACATGTGAACATACCTTCATATCTTTGACAAGAAAATGAACTTGGAATGTAACTGATCCTGTCACAGCACTAGCAGTGTACTGACATGTGCCGTCATCCAAGAGATTTATTTCTTCATTGCTGTACACTACTTTGTTAATCATTTCAGAAATCTTGAGATTCTTTGAGAGGAATCCTGGAATTTCATTCAATTCTGAAACTCTATGAGGAGCTCTGGAAGAAAACACAAGAAATCAAGTGTAAAACCACATGCACATAACAGAGGGTTCAAAACCTAAGCCACCAGGTTGTTTCACTATTACATTCACAGTTGTTCTAAACAGTTTAAGTACAAATGCCTCTCTCATCACCTACAAATTTTGAAGGGCTTCTAGCTCTGCATCAAGCATGTTAAAAACTTTTAATTCTGAACTCATCCACTAGATGAAAAAAGAGTAGGATCTGTGGCATCATTTTATGTTGATTTAGAAGTTTCAACATGTCAATGTGAAAACAATGGCTTGTGAAGTTTTACTGGGCTGTGTCACAGAAATTTCCATTGCTTCTGAAAATTGTAAACTTTAAATAAAGAATAATGTGTGTGCTCAAATTTGGCTTCAAATTAGGTACCACTTTTACAGAAACTTTCAAGATACTGAAGAAACATAACACTTTTCTCAGTGAAAGAGTTCAACAACCCTGTGCCCAAAGGAAGTATATGTGTTATTTATCAGTAGGCAAGGGCTACAATTATACAGCATCAGTGAAAGATGAAGGCATAGGTACTGGTGGTATGATACTGACAAAATAAAATCAAAGTACTTGGAGAAAAACCTGTCCCATTGCCACTTTGTCCACCACAGTGTGTATATGAACTGCCCTGGAATCGAATCTGGGCCTCCTAAGTGACAGCATGCCTGCCTTAGCTACGGCATAGTCATTCCTGAGGAAGGTCAGTTTGTTCCAGTGTGATGGGCATGCCAATCATTCTGGCACACATGGAGTTGTGCATCAAGAGTTCATTCCACAAGGACAAAGCATAAAACAACATATCTACACATTTTACATGTATGTGAACACATGCACGAAAAAAATCTGATAAGTGGAATATTCCCCTACCTCTGCCACTGCCACACACACACACATACATGAAACACACAGGAATTTCTTGATAATGATATGACATGTGCTGCACCCTCCATACTCCTCAGATATAACACCATCTCACTTTCTCTTTTTTGAACACTCAAGTTGGCACTAAAGAGGAGATTTTATGTCATCATCATGACTGCAGAACAATAACAACTACACTTGTGAAGTACATAATATTAACCAACGCTTCTAACATTGGCCCAATCCTTGGGCTCACTGTCTCAAGTTGCAAGGGAACTATTTTGAAGGGGACAGCATGCAACAACACATAAGTGCTGTTATCATTCAGATAAAGATACTATCCACAATCTTTATGTTCAACTTTCATATATATACTGACACTCCTCAAATTATGCAATTTCAAAAGGCCAGAATGTAACTACTGCACAAGTTGTATAGTGTCTGTACACACCCCACAACAACCCAGAATATTAGACTCATTCATTTGCATGTTGCCAATGTACTTAAGCTTTTAAACTTGTACAAAAGGTGCCTGATGACGGTACTGATGCACCAAAACACGTAGCACATTTAAGTGTTGCATTTGTTGGTATACTTGTTATGTTAATTAAATTTGTGTGCAATTATAAGGTGACCATTTCACCCCACTCCACCCACATCCATTCAGGTGATGAGATATGAAAAAATATTGCCTTATATTTCAGTAACCATGGTATTGGGGATATTTTAACACACATGTAGAGCAAGTTTCCTACCACGCAGATGTCATGGAGTTTTAGTTTAATTCACACTATCTTGCTAGAGGCCTGTATAACAAAACTGTCAGTAGACCTCAGAGAAACGTTACAATCTGAATAACAATATGTTTGTTTCATTCATTAATAGTGGCTCTGGATGAAAACACAGTGAGATCAAATGCACAGAATGCCAAGGGGTCAAAATTTCTCAGACCCCTCCCCCAGCTCTGAGGCCCATCCCAGCTTCCTTTACAATGGGTATTGGGTCTTTTTTCTGGGGGGGGTAAAGTGCTTTACGTTTTCTGCACGTAGCAGCTGAAGACTCCTTTGTATCCAACATTTATGTGGTAGATTGAGTTGTTCACTGAAATAGTAATTGGTGCAGCTTGTATTTTGGGTTCCACAGTCTGTGAAACCCAGAACACAACCTGTAATCATAAGCTGCTGACAGCTCAGCCTAAGAGAAAAATGGCAGCTAATGTGTTAAAGCACAGCCAAGAAAAGCAATACAAGGAAATGACTACAAATTTATGTACCAACATTTCCATTTTTGTTTGTAGAAAGTAAAAAGTAAGGGCATGATGTGGCAGACATTATAGAACTGGCCTTCCAAGAAGCTGGACCAAGATCTCTATTATACTTTTAACATCTGTAAGTCAACAGGATGTGACACAGCTACGTCACAGGTCAATATCTCGTGAACATTTTCGTTTTTGAAATAATCAGCTAATTAAATGCATGCAGCACAGTCCTTCTTGAGAGTTAATAGTTCCTCAGCATGTCAAAAAATTACCCACATTTTACAGAATCTGAAAGTTCACAAAAGCCTGCCAAATGTCCCTAACCTGAGCTAGATCAATTCAGTCCATGCCTTCCCACATCCAATTTAAGCTCTATTATGGTATTATTCTCCCATCTACGCTTATGTCATCCAAGTGGTTTCTTTCTCTCAGGTTTCCCCACCAACACCCTGTATGCATCACTCCTCTCCATCGTACATGCCACACGCCCTACTCTATTCATTCTTCTTTACTTCTTTACCTGAATAACATTTTGTCAGGAGTAAAAATCATAAAGTTCCTCATAATGTGCTTTCCTCTGATCACCTTTTACCTGCTCCTTCTTAGGCCGAAATTTCTTTCTCAGCACCCTTCTCCCTAACACCCTTTGCCTATATTCTTCCCACAGCGAGAGAGCAGGATTCACAAAGCAAACATCAAACGGCGCAAGTTCTAATTACAAAAGCAACGCACCACATTCCCACAGCGTGTTTGCATTTCACACTCAGCCAGGTCTAGTCGGCGTGTTAACATATAGCTCAAAACGTACTTATATGATAAAACAGACAGCTAACACTTGCAACAGCAATATTTTGACTCAATAATTACTTGTTTCTAACTTTAACCACGACTGGCTCTTCTGATCAGTATTAAACGTGTTCCTGTAATATTACCTGCATTCAAAATCATTTCCTTCTGTGTGTGGTAAATTATCAAGCCTCTTTGAATGATTCTCCTTCAGTTGATTTATTGATATTTGCAAGTTTCCTTTTTCTCTCTGTAATTCTTCGATCCTCTTTTGTAAATCTCGTCGTTCCATTCTAGAAAATCGAAGAAGTCAATGCCTATTTCAACACAACAGTTTGCACACACTGCAGCTTTCCGCTTGAAATTAAACACCACTATACGTTGAGATGAGGGATGATTATTACCAATACAACACCAGGGAAACTTGGAATGCGTTTGTGCTTATACTCTCACATCCGTGCTTTAGTGCGTACCGTGGACATAACGCATTTAGGTGCAAATTATATAAATTTAAAGGAGGGATATTACAGGTAAGAGTCTGGCATGTATTTTCTATAAATAACACATCCGCTCACGTCAAGCGAAGGGGCTGTCCTTTAGACGACCTATGTTTACGTTGCTCTCCCTGTGCTACAACGTGTTTTAAAGGTATGTTTCTGCTGTTGTCTATCATCTCTGTTCCTTCCAGTGCAGCCAAAATTGTATTGGAGCAGGGTTATTAACGTGAAACGTAACCTACAATCATTAGAACAGTGCTAGAAGTTGTAAGAATAGTAATTTTCTTCGTCATGTATTATGACCAAGGAATGAAGTGCTGAGTACCATACCTAGCAAGAGGCAATCAAATGCGAAGGTTTTCCTTGTTTAAGTGTGCTGCATTTGGAGGTCTCCCGCAGTCAGTTATTGCGTGAGCCAATACTGTATTCGGAAGTCGGATGTGCTGTGGTGTGTCTTGTACGTAGGATGTGGTGTTGAGCGTATTGTATTACACGTATTTTGAAAGTGTGATTTGTACAACACTAGGTGTTCATAGCAGTGTTACTGCAAATTATGGTGTACAAGAGTAATGGTTATCACAGCGGTGCGAATTCAAAGAATATCCTTTCCTTATTACCTGACTATAACCTCACCCCACTCATTTCGATAATGAAGATGGAGCCAGTACGTTTTTCCACAAAGTTTGTGCCCGCCTTTAAGTTTATATGGTGTCACGAGCATTGGTTGTGCATACTGACTTATTCAGCTTCCTGAAAATTTGAAGGCACCAGTGGAATAGTTACATTCACTCATAATTTCTGCCTTTTACTTAGTTAAGATTTTACTTAAAGTCACTGCATTGAATAAGAGCATTATGCTGTACTTAACATGTAATTTTTGTAGTAAATTCCATTAATGCATAAGTCATTGTGACTTATTTAATAAGATAAAAGCGAAACAGAATGGGCCTGGCTACCATACAAAGTAAGACTGTGACAACATATGTTTGCCCAGGTTAGGTTAATGCTGCTCAACTTAGTTTGTGTTACAAGGGTGTTATTGGGGAGGTGGTATAAATTGGGAGTTTTCTCTTCACTGCCATGCATGAAATCTGTACTCTTGTAGGTTATTATGCAGTGAGTAGTGGTAAATTTCTTCTCCTGATAAACAATGAAGAACAACTGAAATGTTGGCAGGAACACTTCTCTAAAATCTTGAATCGCCCCTTGGATGACCAAGTAGATGAAGAAGAGATGGAAGAGGGGGAGTATGAGGCAAATCCAAGAATTAACATTAAAGTTCCAACAATGATAGAAATCAAGAAGGCACTGAAAGAATTACATAATGGGAAAGCAGCTGGAGCTGATAATATTTCACCAGAAGTAATGAAGGTTGACTTGGATACCACAGCCGATATACTGCACCCCCTATTTGAGAAGATATGGATGGGGGGAGAGATGCCAAATGATTGGAGATTATTAAATTAGTAAAACTACCGAAGAAGGGTGATATAGAAAACTGCGACAATTGGCGGGGTTTTAAACTTCTCTTTGTACCAAGGAAAGTCTTTACTAGGGTACTGCTCAACAGGATTAATTAATATGTTAACTTAAGGCTCCAGAAGAAACAAGCAGGTTTTTGCCCAAATCGTTCCTCTATTGGACAAATTAACACCTTACGGATAATTATAGAACAGTGTATAGAATGGTCATCTCGACTGTACACAGTATTTATTGACTTCAAGAGAGCATTTGACTCATTCACCAGGGAGGCCTTGTGGAAAGAAGTGAAACATTATGGAGTGCCAACACAAATTGTCAACCTCATTAAAGAAATCTATCGGTTTTTTTTTTCATTTTCATTTTATTACCGTGCAATGTGATAACAATATTTATTAAAAACCAACTAATTGCACATACTTGTCAAACCATTTAAAACCACATTATTGGATTAAAATG
>Ga0136643_10015081_pt1 | contig 11613 bp, 4 predicted proteins | sample TergutLab28metaG_FD_96883 | JGI IMG/M metagenome (GOLD analysis project Ga0136643, IMG submission 96883) | Labiotermes labralis P1 segment gut microbial communities from Petit-Saut dam, French Guiana - Lab288 P1 (version 3) (version 3) | ecosystem: Host-associated > Arthropoda: Insects >...
TAAAATTTCTAGGCTTCAAAATTAGTTCAGTGTACGGATAAATGTTAACACTGAAAGATTTATAATTTTTAATTTTCTATTCTAGAGTGCTATATTTTGATTTTATAATTACTGTTTGGGAACATTAGGACATAAGCATTAGAGAAGACTTCGCCATCTAAACACAGCTGGAAATTTGAAAATTGAAAATCATACAAATCTTAATGTAGAAGTTTATGTGAAATCCCAAGCATAAGGCCTAGCCCAAATTTTCCAATAATTTGGTTGAGTTAATATCATTTTGAGTAATTTTAATACACTATTGTTTAATTTAGTATTAAAATTTCCAGATGTATTCAGGAATAAATAAATATTTATTTCATATTTTAATGCAAAAAATTCAACCTTTCGATATGCATGACACAGGGCGCATAATTCTTCTCATCGAAGTAAAGTTACTACGTAAGTATGATGTCATACCTAATATATCTGTCACGTCGTGCTATAGAGAATGCTCGAAAATTAAACAATAGGTCATTTGGTTGCGCGAAAGAAAATTGCAAAACGGAGAAGTAATTTTTTTTTGTGTAAGATTATCTTCCTCTAATAAACATTTTATCAACGTACACTTTGCTTTACATTACAAAGCAAAACGACGTACATTTCAATCTCTTAGTAACATTTTTTAACCCACTAATTACATGTACTCTATATGATTCGTTACGGCTCAATTAGTGGATCACGTATTGTGCTTAGCTTTTATTTTGCCTCGTCTTACATGAAGGGCTACTTTGTAAAATATAATAAAATGTAGATTTCTTTGCAATTATGAACAAATTTTTAAAACGTAGAATTATACTTAAATTCACAGTGGGCCTACTAACGAAAAGATGTGGGAAAAACAAAAGCAAATGAAGGGCGAATTAATAACTTGGAAGATAAATTGAGTCGAGAGAATATAAACAAGAAAGAGAATGTTATGTTATTTTAATTTATATGGGTCAGACATGATTAAAGTGATCATTATCAGCATCGGCGTTTCAGTGTGTAATTTGTGAGCATTAAAAAGACTGTGTACTGTTTGCTTAAAAATATTACATAGGGTAATTACAATCAAATTAATGGGTTAGGATTTCTATATAACATACAAATGATGGAAGGAAATCCTGATGTTGGGAGAAGAGCAGTGTGCAGTTTTTTTGTTGTTAGGGCCACCTGAGTGAGGAGACCACTTGGGAGGTCTAGGAGTAGGTACAAAGTTCGAATCAAATGGGATATTAAGAAACGGAATGGAAAGAGGTGAAATGGATTTATCCGGCTCATTTAGGGACAATATGAGACTCATTATCAAATTTGTAGTAAATTTTCGGATTTCATGAAATGTGAAGAAATCCTTGACTAAGAAACTATTAGTAGCTTCTGAACAAGAACTCTGCTCCATGGAATTAGATATGAAGAGAATTTGAGTTATCGTAACTGGAAAAGGTTTTTTGAAGGGTAAACATTTTGGTTTTCATGTCATGAAGGTTTTAAGAAAAGTAGAAGTATATCTACTCTCATATTTAACCTCTATTTTGGATGGAACTAAGATTATCTGAAAGGATGTAGGTAGTTCTACATTGTTTAACCCTTTAAAGACGAAGCGCAGATTGCTTTATTTAAAGATGCAGTTCGAATAACGTAGTAAACATTTTCATCTTTCTTATAAAAACCGATCAGTTTACGTTGTTTTGAGCAAATGTTGTTATTTGTTTTGAGATAAATACAATACACATAAATAGAGTGTGGTAGAATCTGAAATTCTTGAATGTTAAAACTGTAGGTTCATCACATAACCAGTAGATTTTGTAAGGCTAAATGCTTGTAGGACTAAGATGAAAATTTCTACGTTTCGTTTTTATATTGATTCTACATAGTTTACCTCCTTGTACTACATTGTCAATACGTAAAACTCTAGCAATCAGTGTAATAGTGGCACAGCCCTTACAGATGGTTACAGTTCCGAGAGAACAAGCATAGAAACGCTTTAGGTGCAAATACATCTGAGAAGTTTACAAACTACCCTCCACTAGCCATGTTATGATAACATCACAGAATCAGGCGTCTCAGGAAGATACTTCACGTATGGAAGCAAAAGGAGCATTCCGTAAGCAGAGGCTCTATCTCTTCACATGAAAGCACACTTCCTTATTGCAACACTTTGCAATTTACCAGAAGACCTAACGGCAAAACGAATCGATTCTTATGTGTTATTTTTAAGCGTACATTTTACCGGAGGCATTTCAGGTCATTTCGAAGCACCTAATTGGGTTTGAGATATTTTAAGCTATTAAAATGGTAACTGCTGCGTGTAGAAGTTAATAAAAATTATATGAATATTCTATGTAACCGCGTAGTCAGTAAAGATAAAGTTACACACAATAAGAGAAAACTTTCTTATTTTAATGTTGAATGCCAGCTTGATGCAACAAGGTAATTTTATTGATGTATTCTTAGCTCGACATGTTTCGGGAACATACGCCCATCATCAGGTGCATTAGGTGTTGAGTTACAGCATACGATTTTCTGCATCGAGTTTTGGGATGGGTGGTGGTCTTGAGAGCCGCTACGTGTGTCGTGTGTGCGGTGCGGATGGTGCCGCACTGCACCATCCGCACCGTAAACACGACCAACACAGCGGCTCTCAGGACCACCACCCATCCAAAAACTTGGCGCAGAAAACCATATGCTGCAACTCAACATCTAATGCTCCTGATGATGGGCGTACGTTCCCGAAACATGTCGAGCTAAGAATATATCAATAAAATTAACTTTTTGCATCAAGGTGGCATTCCACATTATTTCATGAGGAAGATGCACGGTCAAACAACCCTCAAGTTTCTCTTATTTTAAATTATATAGGGAATTTGAATGAAAAAATTTACTTTCAACCGACTTACTCATTTAGTAATTTTCTGATTTTCATGGTGAAATCTTGAAGGTGGAAAAGCATAATTTCCCGGACTTTTGAAAACTACTTAAAATACGTGTTGTCATAAGGCAGAAGACAGTAAAAACAACTTCACTGTCGCGGAAACCTCACTTGTTCTTCTCAGGAGATTCAAGTACTAAAACAAAATTGGCATAATGGGTTTATCGATTGTCACCCCCACAATGCCGCATAGCTATAAGGGTTGTAGTTAAGAAATGGGCTGTCTTATACATTAAGGTTGCGTAACGATAAAACAGCCGTAACCACAGACATTCATCCTTCTACGTATTGAAATATATATAATCTTCTAAAAAAGTGTGAGATAGGCAGGACGGAAGGAATTTCTGTGACAAAAAAAGGATATAATTTGGGTTGAAAACCACAAACTTGGCTGATAACAGAAACTGATTTTCAAAACAGTCTCCTTGTGTGGAGTTTATTTATTGTCAACTTCTAATTAAGACGCAAAATTTCGGAAGCTGTCCCTGATTGTCCACAGGCGCGGAAAAATGATGTGCAAGGTGGATCACTTGGCACGAAATAATTTTATTTTCTTTTCGCTTGTTCTGGAATTGAGAAAGTGTAGGTGGCAAAGAATCTTTTGCGTTGAGGTAAATATTTCACTTATATAATTCCAACTTTCACTAAGTTATCACTTAAGGATGAGAATTCGGCTAAATGGTTATTAGACTTTCATTTTAGAATTCCTTTTTCGCCGTCATATGAACAGAATATTTTAATTTTACTTTTAAGACTCGTACCATTTCAAGAGTAACAGGGAGTTATACTAAACACATCAGTACACGGCACAGGGGCATCCCCTTTTCCATTGAAAACTTCGATATTAAAAGTACGCAGCCATACAGTCAAATGCAGGGTACACGCTGAGGTATTAGTAAATTTTATTAAAGAAAATGTCGGCATCACATCATTAAAAATATCCAAATTTTTTATTTACAGGCGCCGTTGTTTAATTTTGTTTATACATTGTATGTATTAAATTCATATTCCTTTATCAATATCTCAGTGAGGATTGCGATTTTTCGCCGATATGTGTAGGAGATTTTTTTTTGTATATGGATGATTTGTGATCTTACGCAAATTTTGTGCATTTTTTGGTGTATTCGGGTGATTGTATTCACAAAACACGAACGAATAATAGCAAATTTATACTTCCTACGTTACATTCGTAAAAAGAATTACTGAATGCATTTGTCAAACTTTTTACAATGCTCAAGGTAAATGAGAGAAGAAACAATTATAAATCTTAAGGGAGTAAGAGAAACAGGTTGCATTTGCCCCATGAAAATACAAATTAATAAAATGCACTTAATTAACCAGGGAACAGCGGTGGCACAGTGGTTAAGGTGCTGTGCTACAAATCGGAAGGTCCCTGGTTCGATCCCAGCTGGTGTCGTTGGAATTTCTCTTTAACATTAAATTCTTCCGATCGCACTAAGCCCTGGAGTCCACTCACCCTTTAACAGAAATGAGTACCAGGAGCATTTTCTGGGGGTAAAATTGGCCGGTGCTTAAGGCTGACAACCTTACCACTATCCTGTGCCGTTGTCATGAAATCTGGGAACCTTAACTTCCTGGAACCCTCTGAGCCACTCCAGGTCTGTAATGGGACTGCGTTACCTTATTTAATTAACCAAATAAAATGCATTAAATTCTAAAGGGGCTTTCATTCCCTCGCCTATTTCTCCCCTCAAAACTTTTAAAATACTCTTCCTTAGTTGTATTCGCCAGATCGATATTCTGTTATGTTATTAAAACAGATTACTGTGTCATTCAGACCCACCTATAATTCTATGTTAATTACAGTAAGGTTATCAGTGCTTTAGCCTTTAGTCTTAAGTCTTCTGGGATTTTCGTTGTGTCGATATTTAAATAGCCGTGTCTTGGGCTGCTTTATCCTAAAGATGGACAAAGTGAAGACCTTCGAAACATCCTTTAACTTTTTATCAGTCCATACAATGTCACATCCCAGTAGACTGAATTTTTTGCAGTACCGCTGTCAGATATGCAAATCTCGCATTGCTCTAATACAGTTTTCCGATTAATGGCAAGGGTACCGACTGTTCGCTTTTTTCTGATAGTCAGGTGAGCAGTGCCGCTTTCCACTCCATTAGAACCGTCCTGCCATTTTCCCACCCCAGCCGCTCAGCCCTGGAGTTCTGCAACACACCAGACGGCTGACACTCGGTCAAGATAGGAAATTGCTCCTGTCGCGCTCCAACGGCCGAATCAGACAACTTAATCCCTTGTCCTCAAGCTATCGTACGAGACCGCTTTCCAAGTCCCCCACTCCTTGCGTCTATTGAGAAGCAACAAATTTTGTGCCCAGGGATTGTAGGTTATGCCGTTGCTTGAGCGGGCAAGCAGAAGAGAACATTTGAAATACACTCTGGGAAACAGGTAGTGCACACTGATCGTCCAAGGGTTACCTGCAAAAACTCAGGAAGAAGGACCACATTTAACTGTGGATCCTCAAGATTTACGTATACATAATCTATACAAAACTGGCATAAATACCTTTCTTCGACCGACGATTTCCGATAGTAGAATTTATTGAAGCAACATTCTCAGGATAATAATTTTAAATAAATTTGGAATATATGGGGCGCTTTCCAAAACTTGTATTCAGCTTTCGTCTGCCTTTCATGAGGCCGACGTTCTTCTTATAACTAGACAACAGACTGACTTGTCTGTTCAGCTAGTTTTGTCAACAGGAGTGGACGAAACGTAAAGTAGTTTCCAAAGGCTTGTCAAAAGATGGCGCAATAAGTACAGTTTGTCGTTGAACGTCTAGGTCCGACCATGAATTAAAAAAACCATTTTTTTAGTTACAGCTTGGAACATCCCGCGTGTAGCGACGAAAAGCGAAAGTCTTAATGCCACAGGAAGAGAGCACATACTCGTTTTATACAGGTGTTTTAAGATGTGTTCCTCTGATGTTCAAATCCCTCTCGTAAAGTTGTGTTTTGCCTTCCGCGGATCGCCAGTCACGACATTATACTATTTTACACTCGTATACCTTTACCTGCTAATGGCTCTGAATCACCCTTCTTGTCTCACAGCCCTCCATCATAACACCTACACTCCAATTTATTTGCCAGCGTCATTACTTAAAAGACACCACAGGCAGATTAAACCCGAATAAGATTATCTCATAAAGAGAGATAATTCACAGACACTAACTTGTTCAACATCCAGCAAGACAGTCGTGGTTCCATAATGCAAAGGTAATTCTGATTAACCCTATAAATCGAAGTGGATAATATGTGCAATGTCAGTTTAACACCAAATATTCTGCCTTCCCTCCCTCCCACTTTAACTATCTGTCCAGCAAAATGTTTACGATAAAGAGCTATAATTTCCCCACACTGCATTCTACAGTTGGTGTTTATAATAGCAGCACCCTGTTTTCATTATGACGTGCGCACTACACTTCTTGAGGAGCGTAGTTTTATTTTAGTGTTAAAACGACTAAACCTACTCGTAGAAAATGCATTACTGGGAAAAAAATGGAGCCGTGGAAATTGTTTGTTTTCTCAGGTTTCAAAATGTACAGAAAGTATAAATTGATTATAATATGTGCTTTGCGCTGCTGTATGTGTGTGTGTGTGTATATGTGCGTGTGTGTGTATGTGTGTGTGTGAGGTACGAGACAAAACAGCCTACATGTTTGTATGCTACAAATAAACACCGAAATCCAAATAATATCAAGATTAAGCAGCAGTTATCGTCATTTCGCACTTGGGGTGGAAAATAATGAGTCTTTATTAAAAGGGTATTTAGGTTCCTCATGGGAGTAATGAAAAGATTTTCCAGTATTAATCCTTGTGTAATCTTATAGGTGTAAAAATGTTTGTTATTATGCTAAGCAAATATTGCTATTTCATAATGTTGGCACAAAAAGGATTTTATTGACAAGACATAATATCCACTAAAATTAGTATAATTGTGTAACAGCTATAATTCTGTTCTTTTCATTTTAATTTATTACAGTGTGGCTGTTGTCAGTTTTTTAAATTTATTACAGTGTGGCGGCTGTCAGGAATTTTTTATTTGTTATAGTGTGGTTGTTGTCAGGGTTTTTCTGAAAATGTTTCAGATATATTCAACAATTTATTTTAAAATAATCATCGTTGGCTGAATAATTTTTACATTAGTCTGTATACGTCTTTATCCGTAAATTGTTTTGCCAATGCTTCTTTTTTCTGTTATAGATATGTAATAAACCGTTTCATAGAGAATTTTCTATGCTGTTAATTTATTTATTTACTCATGCAATAACTGTGTTACCTAGAGTGGTAGCGTTACTCGAAAATGTTATTACTCGTAGGTTTCTTTGCTTTCAGATTACATTGGAAATTGTGGAATCTAACATGCACGTGGTAATGTCATTAGAAGCCCCTTATTTTGGGCTTTAATATGCCAACGACACATTGTGTTTAGTCTTCACCTAAAACTTTGAACCAAAAAAATTATAAGAATCACTTTAAATCTCAATCAGCGTAATTTGGTGTTGCGTATATATATATATATATATATATATATATTTATTTATTTATTTATTTATATATACATATTGCAGAAACTTTCAAAGAATATGATGCCAAAATTGTTTCACTATGTTAGGGTTGTTAAATATTTTAATTTATACCTTTGTATCATATGTTCTCAATAGGTGGATTCCTTGTCCGTTGCGAGAGGCAGAATTGGTCTCAGTCATACGGCAACTAGATGTTTTAAATGCGAAATTTGCCCAAGGTTTACAGAATGCAGTTTGCAAGCTATATTGACAGACATTTACAGCTGATTTTCTGGGTCTTCTAGTATAATTTTATTTCATATTTCAACAAGTTATTGGGAAGGAAATGAGGAGTTTTTATGTTAAAAGGAATTTAAGATTTCGTGCTTTCCAAATGTGGCGCCTTGCAGTCCCGACGACAGAGAAAATGTTCATCGCAGAAATAAAATCAGATTTCATATACGTCAAATGTTTTTAATATGTCTCTTGATGCGAAGATCATAGAATGAATGTGAATGCTGCATTTATAAGAATATGAATACGTAAATACATAACGTTTTTTATTTGAATTTGTTAATAAAACACAGTCCTCTCATTGGTAGTGTGAACTGCAATAGCCCTCGGAGCATGAAAGAATTACGCTTCATTTAGTACTGTCCATCACTAATGAAAATCATGGCCACGATTCAATACTTGTTTTCCCGTATAAAGAGATTTAACAAGTGCCTAACAGATAAGATGAACAGAAATATAGACGTACCTTGTGGCACATCGTGTATTAGAATGAACGCAAAACATTGAAAGAATTAAAAAAAAAATCTTATTTGTACCCCTCGACACTGTTCTCACCATAGTTCACGGGGGGCGGGGCAGCAGATTTCCTTGTGTTTTTTTTTTTAAATTTCCTGTCAAATATTAGCCCGAGGATTCTGTCAATTACACGAGGTTTCTTGTTCTTTCCCTTCTTCCAGACAGATTGCAGAATAGGACTTTAAATTAAGCAAACACTGTTTCCTTTCTTGTACTTTTAAGTTCATTACCCAATATATATCCTGTTATTTGAAGAATTGCGTTGTAATGGTAACATATTTCGAGTAGAAGTTGAAAACTAGTATCGCTAAGCGTTATTGAACTTGTTAGAAGAAATACACAAACGTCTCTTGAAAAGTGCCTACTAATTTTTCGTAAGTAAAACTGTCACGAAAAATATTCCTCTCCTAAAGAAATATGTCACGTGATGAAGACTGGTCTTCGCTTTTAAAGGCAGATTATTTTTACTGGAAGCGTTCATGTATAGCAGGTGTGACTGCTTTTACTGAATTACTTAAACACAGCATTAAGTGACGTAGGTTATCTTGGCGCTACGCAAGAAACGTGCTTCATTCATAAATAAGGATAACCTAGACGTGGCTTTTAAAACTACTTTACCTTATGCGGAAGTAGTCTTGATCCTAACTGGAATACATAAAAGAGTCAGCTATTTTCCTTCTAAATAAAATACGAATTCAAGTTTCTGGGATTTTACGTTTTACATGACCTACTAACCTTTATTTTACTCTACAAGAAACCCCAGTATTTAAAGCTACTTCTCACAATTCCATTTTTTAGAAAGTTGTGTTGCAGTATTTTATCAAAATTTCAAGATAGATGGGTTTTAATACTTCAAATAAAATTATAAAAGAAGATTCACAGAATCTCTCCTCAAAATTGTTACAAGTTCACTAAATACGATTTACAATTTTTTATAACTTCATCTGTCACACGGATCATTATTGTTGCTTAAATTATTGAAAAATTAATGAATAAGTTAGAGCATCTTATTTCGTGAAAGAGTGGTTCCATAGAACTCTTAATATTAGAGCAGATATTGAAGAAAATACCTAGGATATATATTCATCGACTCTGTAGTTACAAATGAGGTCACTGAGATTTGTGGCTAAAGTTAAACTGTTTTTGAACTGCAATGGAACTTATCTTGTGTTTCCATTAATCGGACAATGTGGTCGTGAAGGTACTGTTTGAGGTGAGTGTTAGTGGCCGAATGAAAAACAGAAAGTTTTACAATAGCGGAAAACATGGCAGTGATTTAAACCACTCGTCCCTGATGTACACTTACGAAATGTAATAGATAGATTTTAAGTCAATCGAGAGACTGACGTCCTATTTTATAGATGGTAATTTCCAAGCTCTGACTGCCAGTATCGTGTGAGAAATAAAATATGTTGTAAATTTTATAGCTAGACACGTGGCTGGACACGGATCACAACTACTACATGCGAAGCCATCGAATTCCACAGCCGTTTCTGATATACAGGTGAATGTAAAAATTAAGACATCCCTTCTGGCAATAAAAAGATATGGTAGAAGAAGAAGAAGAAGAAGAAGAAGAAGAAAAAGAAGAGTACTTTCTTCTGCGTTATGAAGCTGTGTAGTCTGGTAAAATATAAAATAGTTTTGAAGCTCCCTCCTACATCCATTCTCAGGATAGAATATTTTCTGAGATCGAATACAGATCTACATTACAGGACAAAATTCATCGTCTTTTCAACCATGAGAAAATCAAATCTTAGCCAGTTTTCAGTATCACATTTCCTAGCCTAAATTGTTGTCGCTCTGAATGGATTCCATCTCGCACTCCTCTTCCTCCAACCGGTTATGGTCCAAGACAGGACATAAACAACACCTTTAAAATGTAAGAGACACGAGTGAGATGGACAGTAAGTATAACTTCCAGAGTAAACAGGGAGTACCAAGAGGGAAATAGAGTAAGTAACTTAAGCTAATAAATTAGAAGTCAAGAGTTAATTAATAACCGCAGGAAGCCAACGATATATCCCTCTTAAGTTGCTGCTGTTGACAGAGCAAAGGGTCGACCACGAGAAGGCGATGGCACGAGGGTTAGAAACGTCTTCGTTGCGTGGTTGGGTCTGGGTGGAAATGAGGGTTTTCTTTGATCGAATAGTCCTTTTGATAGCACTTCGTTCTACTTACATCTTCAAACGTTTGTAAAGGAATAGTTCAAATTTGAAAATTTACCAGAGTGGCAAACTTTTGTGTCTTACTCTCTTCCTTCTTGTGCACAAGGTTTATTTACTCATAAATTACTACCATCTGGAAATGTCACCAAAATCATACACTTGAGTCAGACACCAAGACAAAAATTTAGTTCTTTGTGGCTTATTTACTTTGCTTTAACCGTTTCAAAAACGTGGAATAACTTTTTTTTTGTGAGAATGATTGATGAGTTATTTGTTTAGCTGAACAATCAGGTTGCTTAGAGTGCGCTGTGTCATTACACGTACATTAGTGTTCCGAAATCGAACAATCTGAACAACGACTATCCTGACAGATTTATAGTAATTTTTCTCAGTTTCTTCTGGCAAATACCTAGATATTATTTACAATCAGGTCACGACACAGATGCTTCACATCTTTTTTACTTGTTTCTTCTCTAATAATTCCACTATTTGACTCCATACATTTTGATTTGCGGATGGTATTATTAAAAAATGAATAAGTTAAGAAAGAACGAAAGAATTAGCCTGCATAAAGTTCTGTCTCGAACGTGGGATTACGATGCTAATTACCTCTGAAGGTCAGTGACATACGACATTTCCAAGAATAGTAAGCTTACAATAAAATAGAATGTTCTTTGCTGATAATACAAGATCTTTTCTTTTGTAAGGCGTATAATAATGGGATTATATATCTTTAACTACTGCAGTCATCGGACAATCGAGCTCTACGATGAAGTGTTTCGAGTATTTTACAATTAAAAATAAGGAAATATGTTTTTATAAGCAGCAGGAGAGGATAAAATAAATTGTAACTGAGGTATTTCAGTTTTAACCTTTTAAAGCCTGCTGGTTACGTAACGCACCACCAGTTTAACATTCAACAATTGTACGCTCTGCCAACACTGTATTTATGTGTTTTGCACTTATCTGAGGACAAACAGCGACTTGTGCCACTTACAGCATAAACTGATTGGTTTTTATAACCGAGATGAAAAGTTTTTACAGCGCGGTACGGACTGGGGCTTTAAACAAAGCGGTCTGCGCTTCTTCTTTAAAGGGTTAAATCTGCGCCTTTCTAGTAGCATCAATAAGCGCAGTAAAAATAA
>Ga0136643_10015083_pt1 | contig 11612 bp, 9 predicted proteins | sample TergutLab28metaG_FD_96883 | JGI IMG/M metagenome (GOLD analysis project Ga0136643, IMG submission 96883) | Labiotermes labralis P1 segment gut microbial communities from Petit-Saut dam, French Guiana - Lab288 P1 (version 3) (version 3) | ecosystem: Host-associated > Arthropoda: Insects >...
AACTGAAATTTAAGTCACTGGCTGCCAGTCGATTCCAAACACAGTACCGGTTCCGTTGTTTTACATTCCAAAACTATCTATTTTTCATTAAACATCCCCCCCCCCCATGGTTTGGCCAAAAATATCAAACGCTCGGCCGCAGCAGTTGAATTATAAGGTGTACTGCAGACAGAGAAAGTCCCATGTAGTGTAACAACTGCTGCAACTTACGTGACAAAAATCGAAGGAAGTTATTAATGTAAAGTACGTACTTACTTACTTACTCCATGGTGCATAGTCCTTCTTGAGAAGCTAACTGGTTTGCAACTAGTCAAGAAATTCCCCGCATTTCACGGAACCCGAAGGTTCATTACGCACCCACAAGCGTCCGCCACCTGTCCCCATCTCTAGATATAGAAACCCTTGAGCAGGCAAGGTTTCAGTGCATGATTATTAATAGGCATTGATATTGACTCTCCTGAATATTATACCACTACTCTGCGGCAGTAGTTTTGATATTAGTTGTCTGAATAATGCATGATTATGTTTAGCTAGCGGCATTCCTTTTAGTATTCAGGATAATACATCAGTGTAGTGATCTATGTATTAGTTCTATTTTCATTGACTGAATAATATACCAGTAGATAGCAGCTTTATTTCGAATTGCGAATAAGATATTAGTACAATGAGCTAGTAAAATTGTTTTGAGTCGCCTGAATAATACAGCACTATGCTGAAGTAGTTGTTTTTCACAAATGATAATTTATTGTGGTATAAAGTAAAGTATGTTCTACTTTTCAACCAACAGCGATAAAAAATGACGTATTATCACCAGAGTAGGAGGTTCATTATCCTAACTACGTGGACATGTGAAGGTCGGGGGTTCCCTCACATGCTTGGAACGCATTCTAGAAGCACTTTTAACTGCTACAGAATATACCTTATATACAAAGGTAAAGTTTTGTCGGTACACGCTGTGAAGGCACATACTGGAGTTGAAGTGTGGCCCGTTGCTTTATTGCCATACGCCAGAAGGTGCATGAGATCTTGACGCTCTGTCTGCTCTAACACCTAGGAAACTTACCAGAATTCTCCATTAGTTACGAGGTTGATTGGCCCTCAGAAAAAGTATGGAAGTTTGGATCAGGAAAAAATGCCTTGCCTGTACAGGGAATCACGTCCCGGTTCCTGGGAACCAGGACGTGGGACACAAATTTGGTTTGTATTTCTAAAATTTAATGTTAGAAGGTTGTGGTTGTAATTCCTTTCAGAAAGTCCCGTGTTTTATTCTGTGCCTGGACGCAGTCTGTCGTTAGCAAAATGTTTCATTTGCGGTCTTCAAACCCTCCAGCTAGCTGTCTGGACAGTAAAGTGGCCTTCTCAAACACAGTGATAATTAACACGAGTTACGATTCTTTGACAATCGACAAATTACTTTTCGCATACTTTAAAAATGTCGGACTGCTGTTTAGACGGCTGCATGCATCTAGGACATCCTGTAGCCGGCCAAATAGATGAAGGTTTTATTCGACCACAGAGAAATCGCTGAGTTGATATCAAATATCACCTTACAAAACACGAAAATGGGAACATATATATATATATATATATATATATATATATATAAGGCTTATATAAATAAAATATTTTTGTTTGCATGCGAGAGGTGTAATATTTATTGTATTTCTCATACAGTAAATAAGTTACATTTTGCGCCAATATGAGTACTGTTTCTTAAAATGTTGTGGTTTATGTGAAAAAGATAGCACTGAAATAGAATACAAGAACATCATAAGGGATATGAGCATTATAGAGGCTGTTCGTTGAAGCGTATCACAGTTTGTCACAGCTTAAATCTGTAATATTTGTTTTCTTTTCGTCTTTAATTGATGAAACATTTTAAAGTCTTACATTATGCTAGCGGGATTTAGAATCCCCGGGGTAATGCGCAGTTCAGTGTGAAATGATGGGGGATTGGTGATTTTGGACGGAAAATACGGCGAAAATGAGGTTTACAATCCACGTTTTTATACACAGAGTACAGTGGACCAGTTATCCATTCAAGACTGTAACTTAGGACCTTCTGGATACGTAGCAGCACTTTTGGATACATTTCTTTCCCTTTATCCCTTGGCACCGGAAAAGACATAAAACCACCAGCCTATGTCTTTTACCGTTACGTTTTAAAATATGTAGCATACAATAGGGATCTGGTGTTTGACCACATCAAACCACAAGTCGTGTCTTTGATATCGTGACAGCAGCGTGTAAGGACACACAATCTGACCACATAAAATTACGCCCGCAGTCTTCCCGACATTCCGGTGGGGGGGGGGGGAGGGGGGGGGATGTTTCCTCGAAGCGAACAATGCCTCACATCGTTGCGTATGCACATCTGTAACTCGTATGAAATATTGCAAGGAGAAATACAGTGTTACCGAAATCGTGTATGAAGACATAGCTGAAAGGTATTTTCTTTAAGAGTGTCGGGTAGTTGGTACAGGTGTGTCTCTAGAGAATGTTCAAGTCGTCCTTTTGGAAACTTTAGATACGGTGAATGAACTAGGCCTGCGCTGTTTCAGCCATTTCATTTCTAAATAAAAGATGTCTCATGTGCAAACAGAGTACCCTTATGTTTTGATATGATATTTAAGAGTGCTGTTCAAACAGAAACTCGAAAATCATCTTGGAAATTAATAACTTCCCCCCCCCTTTTTTTTGGAACATAATAATTTGTGGATTATCATTGAAAATTCAAATTAAATTCAAACGAAAAGCAGTTCAAAATGGTTAGAGGTCATTATTCCTGGATGACTGTTGGTTTATGCTTTACGTAACTTTACAGACCATTCATGATATTTAAACGCATTGTAGACCTACTCAAATTCAAGTGTTAATCAAGATTTTGTCTAACGTAGCTTACTGGTGTATTTTTCTAGCGATAACTCCTGCACTCATAAGTTTTCCTAGAGTTATTTAATGCGTTTCTTTATCTGTATAGGTCTTATGCTTGCGAATGTAAAGCTAATTGTGAATAATAAGTGGACAGATGTGTACGAAGCAGTTTTCGCTTGTTTTAAGGAAGAGCGCTCTTTTGAGCTCTTACTTTGGGATAATGAAAGAAACCGGACGATTTTTGTCATGTTTGATGGACTTTGGATCTGTAATCAATCTATGATATCTCGACAACAAACAAAACCTGCAGGTATCAATCCTGTAAATGTTACGCGCGACAATTTTTTTATATGAGAAAATGCTGCATTCCAGACTTTAATTTTTCAACAAGTGTGAATTTAAATGTTGGACTCAAAGGATTTAGTCCGGAAGAAATTAAAATTTAAACTTTATTACTTCAGAGAGACATTGAACTTTTAGTTGGTTATTAGCCGATCCCAGTGGCCGCGCGGTCTAAGACGTGGGTCTGCGGCCGCTCGCTTGCCGGTATTGTGGGTTTGAATCCCGCTGGGTGGCATGGGTATTTATCTGTTGTGAGTGTTAAGTGTTGTTTGGTAGAGACCTCTGCGACGAACTGATCACTCGTCCGGAGGAGTGTGGAACGTCGTTGCGTGTCATCATGAAGCCCCGGTAGAGAATAGGCCATGGTCCGCGATGGGCCGCAGTGCCACGGGAAAAAAAAATTATTTTATCTCTCGCATAAAAGAGACTTGAATGATTGTGAAGCCTGTACAGATTAACTGTGTCACTGACCATAGCGCTTTCTATCGGAATCACATCAGTAGACGCCCCCCTCCCCACCAGTTCTTTAACCCGCGGATAATAAAAATCTATTTCCCGAAACTCTTTGCTCATTTAATAGTAAAGACGATGGGAAAAGTCGAGAAATTGACTAATATTCATACTTGAACCGCATGCAGTACAGTAGTATCTAAATTACTGCTGCAAAGTACAGAACAATTATAGACTTACACATGTCACACTTCACAAATCAAAATTTTTTACTGTATGCAGTGGCGTAGCTAGGTTTTTATGGCGGCTGGGGCGAATCATTACAGCGACCGCCCGAACTTACAAAAAAATTCAATTATTTATTGGATGTCCTTTTATTCGGGTCAGAAATATAACATTTGTAGAGTGCTGAAAATATAATTTTTCGCTCGCCTTTTTCATTTTTCCTCCCATATTCTCTCCTCTTTTACTCTGCTGCTCGGGGCGACCGCACAACTCCCCCGGTCTCCTACCTAGCTATGCCAATAACTGTATTTTCTTAAATATTTACCGTACTGAATTACTGTCTTGTATAAAAGTTGTTCCTAGTGTGGTCTAGGCCTAAAGTTTTGTTAACATTTTAAGACTGACGTCCATCAAATTACATATAAAAGGTCTGTCATGCGTTCTGGGAAACTTTAGGTTTCCCTTATAAATCGCACCTTATTATTGCTCCCTATGGAAATAGCTGCTGTTAATTGTGAGAATTAAACAGTCAGTAAGTGCACACTGCGGCAAAATGCAGTCTTTCGTAGAAAGTGGCATGTATAATCACCACTGGGTTTTAAACTCGTCAACATGTTGTAAAATATAAATTTAACATGCGTTTTAAATTTATGTAAATATAAACAAATTCGACAAATTTTATTTCAGACTCCTTAGAAAAGACTTGATTCAAAGTGTGTTTAGTAGTTTCGGTAATGGAACACAAAAATATGGGTGGGTAGACACGGCTCCTTTTGTAATTTAGGCATTAACCTCGGGTTGTAGCCTTTTTCAAATAAGGGAAACAAAGCTTGAAAAGTATTGTTTTCTGCTACGTGACGCCGTGTAATTTAGGATACATACATGCTCTCCTTAGCTTCGGGTTAGAAAAGTGATATAACATATTACGCCTATCCCACTTCCTTATGGTATAATAAAGACTAGTCGCCTCAGACCCACAGAGTTCAGTCAAGATTGACTGTAAATAAATATTCCAATCTGCTTATTCATTTCTTCTGGGATGATACTACGATGTGCTAGTGAGAGAATAACTCGCGACGTTTAGAAGGAGCGTAGTGCCTACATCTGCAGGTTCAAGTAGGCCAGGAAGAGATCCTGCTGCAGGTTAGGTGCAAACAGCTAGAGTCCCTGTGCCCCGGATTTGGCATGCACTTGCCTTTCCCACCTCTTTGATTTGAAAGGGCCTCAGTTCTCTCTTGGAGGGCTGAGTGTCTGTTGTCCCCTCCTGTCCTAGACCCGATCCTCTCCTCGCCACTCTGCTGCGACTTCAGTACCACTCATCAGTTGTGCATGTGTGTTGAGACCAAGCCTTATTTGTTAAAGGCATTCCCCACTTTCAGCGGTCAATTATAACAGTTGCTATCAACTTGTATTATTATTTTTTCTTATTATATGTATGAACAGTTTAAAAATGTATGCACGCAAATTATTATTTGCTTCAGGCAGTTCATACACGAAGGATATTATTTGATATTGAAAGGTCTTTTTATCTACACTGCAGATGGTCGGCAAATTGGCGTAATGACAAACTGGGATTCAACAGTCGTGATTGCCCGAGAGTAGAAAAAAAAGGGTGGGGGGAAGTTTGTGTTCTTCGGTTTATAGTCATATTCCGTGGGTGTCATTGCCGATTCTAAGAATAAGCCAGTGGGCAAATATTTTAATAAGTACAGTAGTATGCCATGTCTGTAACGGTTAGCATGGACACTCAGAGGTCTCCTTTCAGCCTACAACACAAAGACAGTTGGAAAGTAAATGGTATTAACATATTCAGCCCGGCTGGACATTTATCACACTGACGCTTTAGCCCGTGGTCTTTTTTCGTCCAAAATGGAAGATTTTGGCCATCCATTGTCATATTAAGGGGCCCTGTTACTGCGGAACTGTTCGTTTCCAAATTGCAGATGGTGGGGAACTGTGATTATATTTAAGAGGGAGTTGCGGACAGCTGACAAGGGGTGGACCGTGTGGGGATTTCGGTGAACCTCGTATGTAACCTTTACTTAAAGAAATGGGGTGCGAATTCGTGCACACATAAGAGTGCCTCAGGACGTGGTTCGCAGTCGAGATCCAGTGAAATGGGTGATGAATTTTTGATGTTTTGCTGACCGTGCATCTCAATATAAGCTTAGCAATTAATGCACAAATTCTTGTTTTATAATAAGTTTATTATATTCCTCTACATGTTTTGAGCACTGATGTGCTCATCATCACAAGGTCAAATTGTATTACACAGCATCTTGTATCGTCACACTCTGTAGGTGGCTGTCCGATGCGCAGGTGCGCACCGGACGGCCACTTACAAGAATTTGTGCATCAATTATTAAGATGTGTGATGAAATTTGGGTTTCACAAACCCATAGCAATTTCAGTCGAAAATTCTACACGGCGTATGTGAATTTATTATTATAATTTTTTCTGGGATTCGTGTTTACAGATTGAACATGCCTCAGTATGGAATAGTACTGGGTTGTACATTTCATAAGCAGAGAGAAATTTTTGTTTACTGAAATGTTTTGTTACTCGTCGTTGGATAAAGCGATCGTGTTTGTTTGGAAGAAGTGTCCCGGATTTATTCCCAAAGAACTCAGAAAAGAAATGATTTGTATGACAATGCTGCCTACAAAACTCGAGGCTTTCATGGCGGTGAAAGTTTTTCTTTTGTGAGGTTCCGTGTATGAGGGCGTAACTACAACACATTCCCCACCGAATATTAAGTGATCACACTAAGGATAAGGTGGGTGGGGCATGTAGCACTTAGGGGAATGTGGCGTAAGAAATTTGGGTACAGGATTTTGACGGGGAAACCTGAAACTAAGAAGATAACTGGAAGAACCACTAGGCGTGCATAGGAAAATAATCTTGTCGAAGTGAACCCGTGAAGTCCTATATCAGAGTCACTAAGGAAGTGTGAAACATGGCCAGTTGTGAATCAGCAAATAAGTGACCAGTGCTGTGAACAACGGGAGGCAACAGAAGTGAGAAAATTTAAAGAGAAGGTATGGGTCCAGAAAATTGAAATCATTAATCAGTGTAGTGGGATGTGTTGTGAACACTTCTCTTTAATCCTTGTTATGATGCTTCTTCAATTTCTAAATGGTGTAATTATCTTAACTGTAGTGTCAATAAATATTGTTAGTTTGTGAACCCACGGTCTAATCTGTTACAGTATGAAAAGCAGCTTAAATAAATGGAATAGACAGACGCCTACTGGATTTGTATGTTTCAGGCAGGGAGAAGAAAAAGACAATAAAATATCTAGAGTAGTCGAGAAACTCTTAACTGCAGAAGAACAACTGCATTCCATAAATTAATATGGATTGTCACATCTTGCAAATTTCGTAGGTGGTTACCGTCATTTTGGAAGAAATTTCAGTTCCCTCGTTTATGGCAGGAGAGCCGGTATTCGGTCTAACTTTCAACCCCATGACATCGAGGGCACGAAGCAGGATGGCCTTCATCAAATTAATTTAAAATGTGTTTTAAACTTCTCCTTTGCCCGACCAGTCCCATCTGCAGGGGGTAAGCTCATTTTCAACGTGTCGCCTCGTTTCTGTTTATTCTTACCCTTTCGGAAGAGGACGCTCGAGAGTGAATATATATATATACATACATATATAAATATAGACAGAGAGAAAGAGAGGAGAGAAAGCTTAAAACGTTTTAATGTATGAATATTAACTGAGTACTTTCAAGTAACTAAGAACAATTATTCCAGTCGTCTCACGTTTATTGATTTAAGGTGTGCAGTGCAAATGACATCACCTACCTAAATGACGCTTCTCTCACATTCTCTCTCTGTCAGTCTCTCTCTCTCTCTCTCTCTCTTCAGTTGCATGTGGAAACTCATCGGTATGTGCATACACCACAACGCTGATATTATACTAAGGCGTTGTTGCTATTCGCCATTTTATAAAGGATGAGACGAATAAAGACTTTGGCTAACAAGGGAACACCCAGGTCGCTCTGTCTTTGTCGTATTGATCTTACCGTGAATTGAATCGTGGTGTTTAAACCGTACCAGCCTGTGTTGAATGTAACTGGGAGGCAAACATTGGGATTCACAGTGTTAATAAGGTCCTTTGTAATGGGAATTTTGCATTGAATAGTGAAACTTATTGTAAAATGTATAACCGATTGTTTTATCTTTTGAGGCGTGGATTTATATTACGTATGGAAATACCAAATCTCTTTTATTTTAAGACTAAATGTGTTACTCTTTGTCTTAGAGGAACAAATATTGAATATTTGCTCAAGTATTTCCTGAAGAAATGGAATATGCATGACTCTTGTTTACTTTGTAATAATAAATTCATGAATTTCCTTTATTGCTTAACGCTGAGGTTTGTGGAAATTGTACACGACACTAAACCTGCACAGAGTGTTAACAGAGAAACTTGTGTGGAGGCCTTTGTACCACTCTTGTAGCGCGAATTATTCATGATTTCATTCAGATGGATTAAAATAAAAGTAGAATGATTTAGTAATATAAACAACCAACTAGATGCAACAATGATAATTGTATTAATAATTTAAATAAGCTCAACATGTTTCGGGCGATAATTTCGCCCATCCTCAGGAGCACTAGACTGTGTTTACAGCTTATGGTATAAAGCACCGACGTTGCACTTCATCCTGGTCACCAGCAGGCAGCATCATCAGGTCGAACTCAGTTCCACCTCATCCTGGTCACCAGTAGGCAGCATCGTCGGTGCTCTGTACCACAAGCCGTAAACACAGTCTAGTGCTCCTGAGGATGGGCGAAATTATCGCCCGAAACATGTTGAGCTGATTGAAATTATTAATAAAATTATCATTGTTGCATCTAGTTGGTTGTTTATATTATTGTATCAATGATGCACGGTCACATAAACATCAAACAGAATGATTTATAAAATATATGTCCAGACAATTTACCAGCAGTTTCAAGTCTTCTGACCTAGGACGCCATGTCATAGGTTAGAAAGTCCTCCGAAACGTCATGCTGTTTCGGAGGACCTTGCTGCCTTCCTGTTCATGATACAGCCGTCGAAGTCCAAGCAGTCTTGGACTAATTGTTGCCTGAAGACAGATATGTTTTCCCCATCCGAAACGTCGGTAAGAACATAATGACTCACACAGCGTCACACCAGTGTTCAGCAACATCGCTGTGATAAACTCAATATTGTTATGTACTTTTAGTCCGGAAGTATCCGTTTCGAATCTCGCTCGGGAATCGGTTATCCTAATGTGATCTTGTCAATTCCTCCAAAGGAATTACATGATATTTCCTACAGTAACCTTCTCCGTTCAAGTGCTTTCCAGTTGTTTTTTGGTCACTCCTAGCGTTCGGTTATCGGGGTCATTTTCGGCAGTCTAGAACAAACCACAAAACCTAAAAACTACAGTTACATTCGTCAGCGCATTGTAATATGGCCGCAAGGCATACGTCTCTCGGTGTCGGAATAATTGTCATATTTAATTACCGCTCGTCTTCGGCCGATTTCTCGACTTTAAGGGTGATCCTAACGCCCCTCTGCTCTAAGCCCAAGGAAACAACCCCCGATATCTCTAGGTGGAGCCCAGAGGCTTTCGGGATGTTTTGGAGAAGGACACAACTTCTTGTTTCTTCCGACAGTCAAACGCAGACCCCCACGTCCTCCAGTCCATTGCCTAACAAGTACACCGGCTCAACGTTGAACGTACATAATAAATTGTTTATTTTTACCGATCATATTCTATGTTAAACCCAACTTTAAAAAATTAGATAATATCAGACATGACGTGTAGCGGGAATGCAGGAATACGGGTTCGATTCTGGGCTGCGTCACGACTTTTGCTTACCAACAACAGCATTCAGACCAGCCATGTTATCCACAGAGTTTCGTATCAAGTGTGTATCGGGGATGTTACCTGAGGAATGAAGCTAGTGTTGAGATTAAGAACTGTCTAATATACATCTACAATCTCGCACTGGTCTACATGTTTTGATGCCTAACTAAAAGCCAAGGACATCTTTAGTGTTGTAACACGTAGAATGGATTCATTTTGAAAGACGGAGTGTAATTTTTTTTGTATATTCAAGTGTTTTGTTGAATCCTTATAAATCCCACACACACTGCAGTGCTATTGGTAAGAAGGCAGCCAATGGAAAACTTTACAAAGTGTTCTGCTAACCCTGGCGTGCTGTATATCCTCTTATTGTCTCCTAACTACTGGGAATGTTCTGATTTACGGTCCCAATAAATCCATCCTGTCGAGGTTCCATTCAGAATGTCATCCCACACTTTTGTGCCCTTGCATTTCCGATGGGACAGCGACAATCTTGTTTAAGAACATGTTTTCTGCTGGTCAAAATTTTCTTTTCGATTTAATTTTTGCTTCTGAAATAATACTGTACCGCTACAAGCATTCAGAACTAGACATTTCACCTATACGCACAGTGCATTTTTCCTTTAACATTGTTGAACATGAGAGACGGAATAAAAATAGCTGTTTTTCGTTTGGTTGGAATACATAATTTTTCAATAAAGAGAGACCAATTTGATGTCACTTGCTTTTTTATTTCATTATTTAATGCTCAACATGTGTCGGATGTTAATACATCCATCCTCAGGAGCCTGCGACTTATTTGTTGAGTTATTTCATGGGTTGTATTGCTCTGGTTCGATGCGTGTTGGTGTTACGTTGTGGTTTGGCTGTGGTGGTGTGGTATCCGGATGCAGGCTTCAGTCTGTATATATTAACATCTGAAACACGTTGAGCATTAAATAATGAAATAAAAAAGCAAGTGACATCAAGTTGGTCTCTCTTTATTCAACTATAAAGATGATGCACGGACCAATAAACATAAGATTCACATAATTTTTGGTTTCTAAAGATAGCAATGCAAAACTTTGCATATTGCATTGGGAGAAAATTTAGATTGCATGAATCTAATTCGTAATGTTGCGAAACAAGGGACCTTATATGGACTGGACACGCGGCTCGAATAAAAGAAGGAATATTTGTGGAGAAGTTAGGAGTGAAAACTCTTGCATATATTAGTGTGCATTGAATAAAGCTTTCGGTAATTCGTATTTGTAAATAATGAATTGGGAAGGTGTGGAAGAAAGTAATCATGGCCTAATTTGAGGCAGTATCTCTGAGTGGTGATAAGAGACTGAGAGAAATTACGAAACAGTTATAAGAACATGGTTGAAGCGCGAACGTCTGTGGTGGGTTCGGCACTGCGACGCTTATCACAAAATTATTAATAGTAAATTACATTTAAAACCCCACAGCTTTATCAAGGTAACCCTGTTCTGTGACGGAAAATAATAATACATCGGTCGTGCAATTCTCCGATAATAATGGGGTGAGTGAATTAATTTCTTTTGCCGCTAGTTTGTAAATACAACCTCACACTTTATGTTTCTAATGTGCGTCATCCCCGTTGTGTTTTGTTCAATAGTAAGGAGTTAGGTGTGTTAACACTTACAGTCGAACACAACTAAATTTTTTTTTAAATATACAGGAGTTTACAACAACAACAACATGTTTCAGCCCTGTATGTGGGCCATCATCAGGTTGTGGTTAGACTTAGAGCTTAGGCTATACTAGCATGCGTGTAGTGGTCTTGGGGCGTAATGGGGCGGGTTCGAACCCGCCCCATTACGCCCCAAGACCACTACACGCATGCTAGTATAGCCTAAGCTCTAAGT
>Ga0136643_10015085_pt1 | contig 11611 bp, 5 predicted proteins | sample TergutLab28metaG_FD_96883 | JGI IMG/M metagenome (GOLD analysis project Ga0136643, IMG submission 96883) | Labiotermes labralis P1 segment gut microbial communities from Petit-Saut dam, French Guiana - Lab288 P1 (version 3) (version 3) | ecosystem: Host-associated > Arthropoda: Insects >...
GTATTAATGTCCGAAACATGTTGAGCATAGAAGAAGTGAAATAAAACATAATAACTAGTGACATCAAGTTGGTCTCTTATTCTTCAACTATCACAATGATGCACGGTCCAATATACATAAGAATATTTGTACTTCATTTTATATTCTTCTTTAGATATAGATATGGATAGATATATATTATATATTTGTTAACTGCAATTGGGTTGACACCCGGTGGCAGTAGTACAGTACACATTTACACACCAATAATACACAGAACAACACAATTAATTTAGGAAGAGTGCGGGCCGTACCCCGTCTTTGCGAGTTATATCCTGGTATTCGCCTTACAACTGAGGAAAAAGCACGGAAAAACAGCAGTCAGGGTAGCCGAAGAGTGCCAGTTGGCACGGTGAATACAGAATATACAGAACAGAACATACATAACAATTAGAATACGTAAACATTACAATAAAAGTACACAACTTACAAAATGAAACAAAAACATAAAAAGAATAAATATACATAAACGAAACAAACACACAGTAAATACAAGTACACATGTAACGCAGCCTATGTATCAAACAGTCCACACAAGCAACGATGTGCATAAAACTAAAGAATGGCATTATATCCTTAGCTGGACTTCGCAAACTTGCCGGCCCGTCATGTTCTTACTCACATAAACCAACTACAGTACCATGTCTGACCTTGCCAACATAAACGTTTCGTTCGGTCAGTACATATTTGCAAGTTACGAAACATGTGTAATACACGTTAATCTAAAATCTCTTGGGTTGAAAAAATATTTATTTTTCTCATTGGCATTATTTAATTGTAATTCCAAGGCTTCATTACAATCAGCGACACCCACACATTCTGTAAGTCCAACCTGACACATTCTACTCGGTTCTTATTTGTGTTAAATCTGGACATACATTTGGTTTACGACGATCGTTATTAGCACTGCACCTTTGCATTTTTTTGTGTGCAGTTAAAATTTATACGTAAAAAGTGAAGGTTAATTTGGCCTAGACGAGGCCACGAAGGCCCAGAAGGGGAGTATAACTCTACTATTTCTTTAGGCTCAGCGTTAGATGGGGGTGGAAGGTCAACGCCACGCCCCGGCCACTTTAACCCCGGGAAAGTCCCGGTACCCACTGTCTAAGAGGCTGGGTCGTCCCCAAGGAAAGTCTGGACAAGTGTGGAATTAATGATCTTCGGTGGTTGGTTCTTTTAATGTATCTTTGTTTCTAACCCTTTTTTCTTCGCGTTTCCTTGTCCCTCCTTTCCGTTATTTGCCTTCATTTTTCGGCGGTTGAAGGTGGATGTAACTGGTGATTATTCTACTATTTTCTTGCAGTTGTTTGAGATTAATTACGACGTGGTCTCCCTTATAAAACTAAGCTAAAGTTTCCCTGCTCACGCCACACGGCATATAACGGGAAGAAATATATAGCTCCACGCGTTCTTAACCCCAGCACTAGTTGCCTGTAAGTGGCCAACTTCACTTCCCGGCCGCTTTACCCCGCGGAAAAGAATATCGGGTAATGACTGACTACGAGAGTGAATGAGACCCAGCGCCAATCTGTGCTTGTCTGAGCTATACAGGGTTATTCGAAGTGATTGTCGGGGTTTTAACAACTTGTCATACACAATACACTTTAGATAGGAGTATATGTATTCTTTTATGTAATAGAACTACCCTCCAAGTTTATGTTACATACCTTACAGGTGCTCTATATGTGCACCCTATGTGATTCCACAAACATCAACACGATAATCGAGTTCGTTCCAAACTGTTTGTAGCATGGCAGCGGTGAAGGTTTCAATGGCCGTTCTGATTCGTACATTCAGTTCCGGGATACTTGCGGGAAGAGGAGGAACATAAACCTAATCCTTGACGTAACCCCATAGAAAGAAATCACAGGGGTTGCATCTGGAGAACGAGGTGGCAGTTGTTAAAACCCCGACAATCATTTCGAATAACACTGTATATTAATATATCCACGCAGAAGATGAAAACATTTCAACATATCTGAATTCCTACAGTATTATGGCGCACTGTGTATCTTTCCTTCTTCGGGTGTCACGTCACATGTGTATCAGTAAAACACTAATCCCGGTATTTGAAGTGCATATTTCTTTAACACATATGTTCTTGTAACTGTTAGAGGCCGATTTTCATACCAATAGATTCAAGAGTAAAAATTTTGTGTCTGAATTGTTGCCGAACACTTGCAAGTAAGTTTATCCTTCTCGTCACGCAGTAGTTCAAATCTGACATTTATGTGTGTAATTACGCATTTTATAAAAGTTGTTCGGGATTTATTTTCAACTACAGGCTACTTAAATGTCAAAGTTAACAGCTGCTGTATGTAACTCCATACAAATTATGGGGAAATTTTAAGAAAATTGCAAAATGTATATAAAGTTCTAAACAAGTAAAATTTGGGTACTTACCAAGTTGATATGTTTCGAGTAAGAATAATATTAAGTTCTTTGAATTTCGTGCTAAACGGTCACTCAAGCGTTGTGTGTGACGCTGCTGCTGCTCTCTGCTGTTCCACAAGTACTGTCGATCAGAGTGACCGTTCAACGCGCGAGGTATATGCGACCTTCAGCTCGGATATCCTGTTGGACGAACAAACTGTTAAAGGCCTGGAACAGGGTTTCCTTACATTTCGCTAATGTGGGATTTACGAAACGCAAAATACTGAGCAGGAGAAAACATTGATCTTGTTTGTAGCAATTATGTTGTGTTGCTAATCAAATTATTGCCTGCGGACGGGCAGGTGTGTCGAGAATTCTACAGAAGTAACTCGCCTTGAACTTAACGTTTATCGGACCATGTACAGTACACTAGAACTTCAAATCAGGCGTTGCCGAAGGGTATAGACGCAGATAAAAAGGTAAAGCAGTTCCGTTACAGGTCTGGACAGGCCCAGAGGGTTCTAGGAAGTTAACCTTTTGGCTCCGGATTTATTTTTTTAATTTTAGCACATCCTGTATATAGAATGTGAATAATACACGAACCAAATACGTTAGAATTGTGAAACAAACTGCATTTTGAAGAGAAAAAAAAAGGAGAGTATACACCATGTTTAAAATAATCGGTACCTCTATTTGTTGAATAAATATATAAAATGCAACTTTGGAGGTTAGCGGTGCGGTACGTCAACTATAGTTGACATTAGGCGTCTAAAGGTTAAGGTTCCTACATTTCGTGACAACGGCACAGGATGGTGGTAAGGTTGTCAGCCTTACGCACCAGCCGTCTTTACCCCCAGGAAATGCTCCTGGTACTCATTTCTGTTAGAGGCTGAGTCAACCCCAGTGCCATGAAAAATCCACTGACACCAGCTGGGATCGAACCAGCGACCTTCCGATTTGTAGCACAGCACCTTAACCACTGTGATAACGCTTAGACGCAGGTACTTACTGTATAATAGTAACAGCAGAACTTCAAACTGCCAATGTAGACTAATGTCAAAGAAAAATCCACTTATAAGGATTTTCTGCACATCCGGATGGCTCGCCGTCCCAATTAATCCGGATAAATGGAGTTCAACTGTAGTTTATCCTCACAATTCGCAACAGTATTCTTCCAGAACACAACGTGCCAAGAGGAGAGGCCTTGTAGCTGGCCTCCCTCGCACAATGAACAAAACACCGACAATTTAAATAAAATCCAATTTACTAAAAAGAATGGATATTACACCAAATATCTAACCGAATAGGCAGCATTACAGTTCCGTATTGCGGTAGTCCAAAGTCCGAAACTCTGCTAAAGGACAGGCTACGTTGCCTGAGTTTTTCCTCAGTATCGCTACGTAAAGGATGGGAATAGTACTGCACATAAAATTAAGCAAAAGTCACTTGCTTTCAAATCCTTCCCAGTTCCATCAGTCACCTGTCATCCTACCATTCGACAGGACCTAATCTTAACTCTTCGAAAAAAGCATCGTTAAACGAAAAATATAGCTGTTTGCAAAGTAATTATATCTCGACTAGGTATTTGAGGCTTGAGATTCTTTTGAGGATGCTGACGCACAATCATATCTTCTGGCATATGACGCCAGACTGGTAAATAATTCCAGTTGTTTCGGTGAATTTGTTGCCTTTTCAGGGTCCAAGAATTTCAAGTCTTCTAGGAACCTAAAGACGAATATTAAAATCATTTCCGAAAAGTCGGTCATTATTTACCAATAGACACGACGTCATATGCCAAATGATGTGGGTTTACATGACGTAATATTGTAACCTATATCTAAATTCATTCCGCCATTTTATATTCGCTATTTAATTTAAAGATTCAGCAACAGCAACTTCATTGTTGTTTTATCTACTTCAGCTGTTGACAAGGTGCACAAATGCAGGTCTCTTCACAAACGTGGTTTCTGTGTGAATGGTAGTCAGTTCGTCATCCCAGTGTGAACCAGTAGGATACTCTCAAGTACTGCACGAGTTATTTCTATAGTAAAACCAACAAGATGCACTAATGTATCAAATTTATTTTATTTTTGGAATGACCCTCTACATGTTTCGGACGGTCTTTCCATCCGTCATCAGGAGTTCAAGACTGTACATACCTGCTAGCAAGCAGACAGCAGTATCTGTTTGACAAACGTTCTATGCTTCCTTCCGGGTAATTCTCCGGCGGCTGAATTTTATATGCCGACGTTTTGGAACACTCTGTCTTTTCCATCTTCATAGGCAGGTAGGTATGAAGTATGAATATGGAACAGAGTGTTCCGAAACGTCGGTATATAAAATTCAGATGCCGTGGAATTACCCAGAAGAAAGCACACAACATTCAGAATACGGTGAAAGTTTGAAATCAAGAATGTTTCACAAATGCTTGTTGCTGTATGTACAGTCTTGAACACCTGATGACGGATGGAAAGACCGTCCGAAACATGTAGAGTGTCATTCCAAAAAATAAAATAAATTTGATACACTGGTGCATCTTGTGGGTTTTACTATAGAAGTAATATTATGATGCACGGCCCTATGAACGTCAAACTGCACGAGTTGTCAATATATCCAGTGCCGGTTAAGCTATTGCACTATAAAGGGTTGCATGGGCCCCAAAATTCGGGAATGTTCACTTCAGGACTTTGCATCAGTAAAGGTACAGGTAAAGCATTACAGGCCTGAACAGATCCAAAGGGTTCCAGGAAGTTAAGGTTCCCAGATTATGTGACAACGGCACAGGATGGTGGTAGATTGTCAGACTTACGCACCGGCCGCCTTTACCCCCAGGAAATGCTCCTGGTACTCGTTTCTCTTAGAGGCTGAGTCGACCCCAGGGCCATAGTGCGATCGGAAGTATTTTATGTCAATGAAAAATCCAGCTGGGATCGAACCAGCGACCTTCCGATTTGTAACACAGCACCTTAACTACTGTGCCACCGCGGCCCCCCTATGCATCAGTAGGGATCCCAAATTAATTTTTGCATTATGCCCAGAAATTCCTTAAATCAGTTTTGACTGCACCATTACTCTCAACTTCTTTCAGTGGCGCAAATAATCGCTGCATAATTTTGTATATTCATTTTGCTATGCCCTTCCTTTCACTTCCTCGATTTTCTAATACATGTAGCTTGTGTTCCCTGAATTGTCACCGTTACGTTTTTGTAATTTCTTGTTTTCTTAGCAACGTGTGGTTTATAACAGGTATAGAATTCTGAGAACAGCAGACATATTACAGTATTGTTTAACTGCGTGTTACCTGAACAGAACTCCAAACAGCTGAACAGCATACACGAAAAGACATACAATGTTTGAACACAAAGCCTCTCTGTGTTCAAAGCAAATTATCGCCAGTTCCGTAAATGGGATAGTCGGTATTCTGAAAAGAAAAACATAGAAAGAAATAGGCAATTATGTCGTTTTTTTTAAGATAATATGCAACAAAGGTTTTTGTTGACTTAACAGAGTTTACGAGTATTTACATGTTCTCTGTGTCAATGATTTCTAAACTTCAAGTTCATTTACATTAAAATGGAAATAAAAGCAAGTTTAAGTATGTTTTGCACAACGCGAGCAATAAATGCAGTCGGTGTGTCCAATATATGACTAGTTTGGCATATGCAGCCAGCGAGAAACGTATAGCAAAGTAAGTTTTTTTTACCTATTTTGTGTTCAGTGCTCCGTGCATCGTATAGTATATGGCAAACATTATCCAACAAGATGCAGCAGTATACAGTTTATTTATACCTGTTAATTGCTGTACATGTTTCGGGTGGTATTTTCACCCATCACCAGGAGCCCATAACAAATATATGTACAGTATTTGGCATTGATGAGACCGATACTGCTCCCTGTCCTGGACGTGGCTGGATGGGAACTATGTCCGATACTGTAGACACAGTGTTATGAACTCCTGATGATAGGTGGATATAGCACCCGAAACATGTATAGCAATTGACAGACATAAATAAACTGTATACTTTTACATATTGTTGGATAATTATTGCCTTTTTTTCACCTAATTGCCTAATGCATATGATCTAATAAACACATGTTAATATAGCCAAGTTTTGAAAGAGCTAACGGCTATATATGCTGCATTGTTGTGAATACAGAATTTATGCTGGTCGCACACACATGTGGATTTCTGATCATATGGCCCGGTCCATTATTGAAAACAGCCCCGAAATCCCTCATACACGGAGTGTGATAGCATTGGTCGCCATGTTCTAATACCTCAATATCTTGTTTCATTTCTCCCGGAGACTTGTACCAATATGTCTGCGGTTACTACCCATCTAACATCGAAAATTACACATGGTCTAAATTACTTTGACCTCCCTCTCAAGTGTTCAGGTACAGTAAAGGTAAAGTCGTGTCTCTGCACGTCACGAAGGCGTATGGAGGTTTAGAAGTACAGCTCCACCAATTCTTAACGTCTGCTATATGTCCAGGTGACTAGTCAGTTTCATGTCCCGGGGAGTGTATGGTGAGCAAAGAAGAGCCGGTACCCACTGGATAGCAGTGATTTACCGAGGGGGGGGTTTGGGGTGTTCAAACCCTCCCCCCCCCCGAAATTCCGAAAGCCCTCCAAAATGGTGCCAAACTCACCCCGATTGTAAAAACTGTTAAAAATTGCTGAATTTAGGACGCCAACACCCCAAGATGTTCGGAAAAAAGGCAGAAAAATTCTAAAACTACTGCCGGTTCGCAATTGTTTTACACTAGCAATGACAAATAAATTGGTTGTCATCATAAAGAGTCTTAAAGTACCAAAAATTAAGAAAATTTTACTATACGAAATGAAATTTCTTGTACCAAATTAAAGCTGCCTCCAGAACCCCTGACTAGGGAGCTACCGCCCCCAGATCACCGTCCTGTCTGTCCTCAACTGAATTTGTTGACCCCCCCCCCACGAACAAAATTCCTGGGTACGCCACTCCTGGATAGGAGGTCATGTGGGACCCACAGCCAGCCTGCCTACCCCTCTAAGGATCGGATTCTAAATACGCGGTCGTCCAACAACTATAATCTGATGGTTATTGATCTGATTACGTAATATCCTGTTGTTATTCGATGTACAGGCGACTCCAAAAGAACTTGCGCGGGGTCATTCCAGTTCAGTCCAACCCAGACCTCAACAATCGACGTCCCTACCCCCTTCTAGTAGGTGTTTCTCTTTCTTTATGAATGCTGCATGTCACTTAATTCTTATTTACGTTGCGTACCTGCAGGCCAGCAGAGCACAGGTGGCCCTGGCAATTAAGTTCTGTGCTTGGCGCATAATATGTCAGGTCTCCGTTATGGAAATGCTTCACGTCACCTTTCTGGCACCTAGAACTTTGAAGTGGCTCCTAGGTTTTGGGAAAATGTGCGCGCCCTACCTGTAGGCCTCTTACAGAAGGCGTAGATAATGCAACGGGAAACTTCTCTGTTTGCATACGTCTCGCGATAGCTGCAGGCTGACACTGGACAAGGCCTTGTCGCTCGTCTGTCGATCTTTCTCACATCGAGCAGTAACATTTTTCACTTTATTCGGAGTGCTTGGTTCGAACCTCGACCACCAAATACATTATCCTGACTGCGGGTTTCTGGTTTCCTTCAGCCCCTCCGACATTATTCCGACTTATTTCCTACTCATTATTCGCTGATCAGCCTCCCGTGTGTGGGACGATGAAAGGCTCAATAACTGAACCACAAATAAATAGCTTGTCTAACATATAATCACTTCCAAAAAAGCGTTCCTCTCATTGAAGAAATATGCTGCAATAAATCAAACTTTTTGTGCAAGATATTAGGCTTCTTGTTCTAACTTTACCAAGAGCAAAATTTTCACATAGGTAGTGTATTGTAACTTGAGGTACCACTGCCTGCAGAGAATATGTAGCTAGTTATTTTCCTAACTCAGCGGGAAATCGCTGAAACTCTCAGGGCGAAGAGTCGGACTAAAAATTTAGCTTCAGAGCTGCGCCGTCGACTGCTAATTTTTGAAAGGAAAATATTTAGAAGAATATACGGCCCTAAATATAAAAACGGGGAATGGAAAAGTCGGACGAATCGAGAACTAGAAGAGATGAGCAAAGGAGAAAATATAGTAAAATGGATAAAAGGGCAAAGGATAAGCTGGTTAGGTCATATAGAGGGAATGGAGGAGGATAGGATGCCCAAAAAGATCTTCACTCAAGAACTGCAAGGGACGAGAATAAGGGGAAGACCCAGGAAAAGATGGAAATAGAAAGAGATCTTCAAGTGCTGGGAGTGAGAAGATGGAGAGAGTTGGTGACAGATAGGAAAAAATGGAAAGATATTGTTCGACAGGCCAAAGCCCACAGTGGGCTGTAGTGCCAATGGAAGAAGAAGAAGAAGTAGTAGAAGAAGAAGAAAAAGAAGAAGAAACTGCGCCGTCGACAAAATTCACTTCACTGTAAGTGCAACTGCTGCAGTAATGATGAAGGGTAGCTTCATGCAATGTGACCAGCTGCAGAGGTTTTATCATAGTGGCGAATTCTCCGGTATAGGTAGTACAGCAGCGCCATACCACTGAAATATAGGAAATTACTACCTTTCTCTATTAAAAAAGAGAAAAACTCGTACATCTTTTCTCTGAAAATTCTTCATTTCTGTTACACAATTTGCATAGCTCATTTGCTAAACGCCGACGACATTCGCTGCTAACTTTGCCTATTCAAACGCACGCGCGTGTGTGTTCAGAAAAGTAGGCTTTGGTACTGACCACTATCTGGTGGTTTCGAAGTTTAGGGAAAGACTCTGTCTAAGTAAACGAGCAACAAAAAAGTCTGATGTGGAGATAATCGATCTCAAGAAATTCAACGATGGAAAAGTTAGGGAAGAGTATCAGGCTATAATATCATAGAGGTGTACATGTTTACAGAAGTCGGACAGTAGGGTAGACACCAATAGGGCTTGAGAAAATAATACAGACATTTTCAAAGTTTCAGCAAAAGGGAGTCTAGGTCAGTTGTCGGCAAACCGGCCGCATGACACCACGGTCGGTTTGTATCAGCGGATAATTTTTTATTCATAAACTAAAAAAACCGTCAAGTTAAAAAATACAGTAATTAATAATCTAAGCGTTTCGTACCCAAAAATAATGGGTTAACTGACAAAGAAATTTTTACGTACCCTCCCCGCAGTTCTCAGCCCTTAGTTAGCTAACTGCTACTTGACTTTGGTCGTTCTTGGTTTTGCTGCGTGTGAGTGTAAATGGGACACAATGTGGTGTGATACACTCCTGTGGTAACCAGTAGCTGATGTTCAGCATCGAAGGAACTGTAAGTCGATGACAAAGGCAGAATTTTAAATGATAAATGGAGCAGCCAGGAGGTATTTAATAAAAGCTCAGGTTTGGCGGATCATTTTACGTCAAAAAATTTCTGTCACGAAAGAATAAAATATCAAGCTCCATTATAAGAAACTGCATAACAGAAAATACGTGAATTTGACCGTAAACTTAGTAAAAATAGCATGAGCCAGTTGAAAGTTTCTTCGCTGGGACAAAAAACCTCTTTAAGAAAGAGTGAGTCATGATGAATCGATTGTTTGTGTTAGACAAGTAATGGATTTAATACACGCAAAATAATGCAGGCGTGTCACATACTCTGTATTCATGAAGCCTTGTTCGTTATCTTGGGTTGTAGACGCGTGCCCAGTCAGAAAATAAGCTATCAAGACATTCTGTCCGTTCCAGATTGTAAAATGTATATACAAGAATTGAAAACAAATTTTTTTAACAACTTCATATGCAGGCAAATTGATTTTACCATTGTGTTACTGCCACTAACGTATGTAACATATGTGCATATGATCCCTTCCATCTCTTTTTTCCGCTTCGTTAAATGTTACCACCAGATGCTGTACTCGTGACAACTTTTACAAGTCGTGGCGAATCTATGTCGATTTGAGTCTCGTTCAAGGGAGAAACATTGTGGATCTGCTCAAATTTAAAGCTTTCAGGAACTTATTTTTGATTGGTGCCAAAATCCGCGGTTTAAAAAAAAGCTACGGTCCCAACATTTTCAAAGAAACCTGAAAACAGTTTTCGTGCAACAGAGGTTTTCATCGCCTCTGAATGATGGGGAAATTTATTTCCTCCAGTCCAGCACACATTTCTGGTGTTTTATAGAACTTGCATCATAACTGATATTCAGACTTTAGATGCATATGGATAACAGGCTTTATGATTTCCACCAAAAACTTACTGTTTGGTTTTGGAAAGTAGATAATTTTGTTAACAGAATTAGTTGAACAATACGATGCCGTACAGTGTATATAGTACTTACATTATATTATCCCACACACAGCTGTTGAACGCTAACAAACATAACACTTCATTCAATACACTCGAATACAAAAAACGCGTCATTTTATACCAGTGACAAGCAGAAGTGTCTGACACATCTTTCGAAAGAATATGCATGCGAAACTGCATTCATATCCTGTGGAAATACAAGAACAATGGTCACACTGAATACAATGTCCTTCTAAATCAGACCTTCTGCTGCATGAATAATAAGAGTAATATCGGATGCTAAAAATATATTCATATTTTTAAATCAGTTCTGCTTCATCCACGCATATAATAAGGTTTGCTGAATGACAAACTAAAGCTGGATTTAATTTAAGACGCCAGAATGGTAGCAAGATCCTTAGCACCTATGAAATTAGTGGCACCCCTCGTCAGAGAAAAACGTGCGCAAATGCATCAGAGTAAAAAAAAAAATCTCTATTTCAACGACTTGGAAGTCAGATTTAATGGAAAGTCACTTTTTTCGCAGCTGTGGTGAATTCCTTAGGATTCTGTTGTTGCACACTCGTGTTTCCATCGAATGATTCGCCACTTCTTTTTCGGTTGTTGTGCAACATTTACTGCCTTCAGACGCTATCGAAAGGCAATTTCCTTAACCAGAATATCGCATCGGCCAATCCAAAATCATGCTGGCCTTCTAATTTAGTCTACATTTTTATAGTTTACTTTTAGTTCCTTACGTCCTTATACACGCTAAAGACAGCAATTTATTCAGGGCAAACTGCCTATCAGTTATGCCATGTTCACGTGATACCTCAGAGAACTGAAACTCTGTTTTAAACCGCGTTATAACTAATTTCCTTCCGTCACGGCAAGTTAATCGGCGGTCAC
>Ga0136643_10015087_pt1 | contig 11609 bp, 10 predicted proteins | sample TergutLab28metaG_FD_96883 | JGI IMG/M metagenome (GOLD analysis project Ga0136643, IMG submission 96883) | Labiotermes labralis P1 segment gut microbial communities from Petit-Saut dam, French Guiana - Lab288 P1 (version 3) (version 3) | ecosystem: Host-associated > Arthropoda: Insects >...
CGGCATGACAGAAGAGGCGAGAATAGAGTTTTTGGCGCAATTTGACAGCGATAGCGCAGAGACCCTGGTGGGCTTTGTGGTGCTGGGCGGCATTTTTTCCGAAGGTATAGACCTGGTGGGCGACAGGCTGATAGGCTCTATCATCGTAAGCGTCGGCATTCCAATGATATCTCTGCGCCAAAACCTGATACGAGGCTATTTTGACCAAAAAAACGGACAGGGCTATGATTTTGCCTACACTTTCCCTGGTATGAACAAGGTGCTGCAAGCCGCCGGGCGCGTCATCCGAACCGAAGAGGACAGAGGCGTTGTGCTGCTGATTGACAGCCGCTATGCCACCGCGAAATACCATGCCATGATGCCGGAACATTGGGCGGGTATGCATTTTGTGCAGAGCATACAGCAGCTTGAGGATTTGATGGACGGCTAAATACAGCAATCCAGCGAATAGCGTATGGCCTCTTTGCTGTCAATGGTCTCTAAAGGCGTTGCCAACAGCCGCCTGTAGCCTTCAATGCTACTCACGCTATCGCCCCAAAACTTGCCATCGCATGTTAAAAAATGTTTGCTTCGCTTTAATGACACGCCAAGAGCCCGCAAGACATCGTGGGTTATTTTGCAATATTTTCGCGCCTTTATAATGCGCTGGGCGTATATCGTGCCTATGCCGGGGATGCGCAACAGCATGTCATAGTCTGCTGTGTTAACCTCTATTAGATCAAATTGGCTATGCCGTAGTGCCCATGCGGCCTTTGGATCTATATCGTAAACCAGATTTTGGCTGGATTCCGGCGCGATGTCCTCCGGCGTAAAACCATAGAGCGCCATCAGCCTATCAGCCTGATACAGCCGCTTAACCCGCCATGTGGGTATAGAGACAGGCACAAGATGGTCGTAACCGCCAGCCGGGTCGGTATATTGAAATGGCGTGTAGAAAACCCTGGCCAAATCGTATTTGCGATACAGCGCGTTTGCCAGCCGCAAAATTTCATAATCATTCTCATTTGTGCTTCCCGCCATTATTTGGGTTGAATGGCTATTTACAAGCTGCGGCGCAAAGCGGCCATTTTCGCCCTTTGTAGCCTTTACAAGGTCGCTTATCTGCCCCATTGGGCCCAAAATATTCTCCTTGCTTTTGTTTCGCGCAACTCTTGCATAGCCCTCATTTTTGGCCACTTCTATGTTCACGCTCATACGATTGGCATACCTTGCGGCGCGACGGATCAGCTCCGCATCTGTGCCCGGCATAATTTTGGTATGGATATAGCCACGATACCCAAATGTACTGCGTATATGCCGCATGGTCTCAATAGTCAACTCCATGGTATAATCGGGATTTTTACAAATTGCCGAGGTAATAAAGATGCCCTTATTTTGTGAAGTGGCGTTGTAAGCAGCAATCTGTGCCAGTTCCTTGGGTTGATTAACATAGCCGCGCTTTTTATCATTGCTGGCGCGGCAGCCACAGTATGCGCAATTAAAAATGCAATCATTGGACACAAAAAGCTTTGGCAGCACGGTCTGCCGCACCTTGCTCTTAAATTGTCTTTTTATCGCCGCCAAATTAGGCACAAGAAAATCGCCATCCCCCGCAATGTCAAATCGGGAATCCAGCTGCATTAATTCGATTTTTTCTTGCAAGTCAGGCTCATGCCTTTCAATGATATTTACCATATCTTGCTCTTTGCTAAAAATTTGCTCTGCACTACCGCAGGGCTTCTTAAATCATGTCCGCGGCGTATCATGCTGTTGATCTTAAAAGTAAGCAGAGGCGGCGGCAAATGCAGCAATTTTGCTGTAAAAAAGTAATCCCCATCGGCTTCTTCCATTGCTTCCAGCACTTGTTCGTCCGACACCAAAAAATCCGCCAAAAAATTATTGGCTTCAAATTCAAGCCTGCCAGAGCCGTCGTAAAGGTTAAAATCCCTTATGGCGCGGGCAGGGGACTGCATAATTTCCTCACGATGAAGTATCAAATGTGCGGCTTCGTGCCCTGCCACAATTCTGCGTTCTTCCTCGGACAAGTTGCCGTTAATGGCGGCGTAGGGGATGTCGTTCATGATGGCCGCAAAGCCCTTTAGGCCGTCCGCGTCAAATTCATAGGACAACCAAATGACCGCACCAATTGCGTCCAGCAGTTCAAAAGGGTCGCGCGTGCCATGTCTATATACCATCCATTCTACTTCCTGAAAAATGCTACCCATAGTGTCACTCCTCGCTGTCTCTTTCCATAGAATCCAGGAAAATGGCCTGCATTTCGCGCTGAAAGGCGATTTTGTCTTTATCGGACAAGCCGCCGCCAGAAAACAGCGCGGCGGTTTCTCTAAGAAGCACATCCGCCCTGTTTAAACCCTCCTTGCCGAAACGCTCCATGGCTACTGCCAAAAAGATTTCGTCCTCGTCCTCAGTTAAAAAATAATTTATGTCCACGTCAAAAAAGTCGGCCAATTTTCTGTAAACATCGCGGTTTTTGGGGTATGATACGCCCATTTCGTAATTGGCAATAGAGCCCCGCGTAACACCGGCCACCTCTGCCAGTTTTTCCTGCGATATGCCCCGCCTGTCCCTTTGTAACCGCAGCTTGTCTCTAAATTTCATATTGCACCTCCGGCAGTTTATTTATGCTATATTATATCATTGTATAATTCAATTGTCAAGAGAAATTTTCTTGAAATTTTTGGTTGTATTATGTTATAATTGGTAGGATTAATTTGTAGAGGGAGAGATTTATGAATATTTTGGCGGCTTTAACAAACGAATTTTCTTTGGCGACGTGGCAAGTGGAAAATATTGTTAAATTGATAGACGAGGACAACACAATCCCCTTCATTGCGCGATATCGCAAAGAGGCGACTGGTTCTATGGATGACCAGCAGCTACGCCTTTTGCACGAGCGACTGGTGTATTTGCGCAATCTAGAGGAGCGCAAGCAAGCGGTTTTGCGTTCGTTGGAGGAGCATGGGCATTTGACGGACGAGCTGTCCGCGCAGCTGCTTCGCGCGACAACTTTGACAGAGGTTGAGGACATCTATCGTCCCTACCGCCCAAAACGCCGCACCCGCGCCACTATTGCCGAGGAAAAGGGGCTTGGCCCGCTGGCAGACCTTATTTTTGAGCAGGATTTGGAGACGGATATATATTCGGCTGCTATGCCTTTTATCAACCCTGAAAAGGGCGTAGAAACAGTCGAAGAGGCCTTGGCAGGCGCAAGCGACATCATCGCCGAGCGTATTTCTGATGACCCTGTCTGTCGCACGTTGGCGCGAGACATGACCCAAAAAGAGGGTATCATACGGACATCGGCGGCCAGAAAAACCGAAGAGGCCGATAAAGACAAGCGTGTTGGCGTATATGATATGTATTTGGACTATCACGAGCCCATCAAAAGAATCGCAGGACATCGCGTGCTTGCCATCAACCGCGGCGAAAAAGAAGGGCAGCTAAAAGTTGCCCTAGAAGCCCCTATTGACGAGATTTTAAACGGTCTGCACGGCCTGTTTGTTAGAAATAATGCCAACACGAAGCTGTTTATGGAAGAAGCCCTAGCCGATAGCTACAAGCGGCTAACAGCCCCGGCTGTAGAGCGCGAAATCCGTTCCGACCTTACAGAAAAGGCCGAGGAAGGCGCGATAAAAGTTTTTTCCGAAAATCTGCGCCAATTGCTAATGCAGCCACCTGTAAAGGGGCGCACGGTGCTGGCCATAGACCCCGGCTTTCGCACGGGCTGCAAGCTGGCCGTGGTAAACGAAACCGGCATGGTGCTGGAAACCGGCGTGGTATATTGCACAATCGGCAAAGAAACCGCCGCCGCCAAAAGCAAGCTTGCGCCGATGGTGACAGCTCATAGTGCGGATATCATCGCCATTGGCAATGGTACGGCATCCCGCGAAACCGAGCTGGTCGTTGCCGAGCTACTGCGCGAAACCGGACTTACGGCGCAATATATCATCGTCAACGAAGCTGGGGCTTCTGTGTATTCCGCATCCCCGCTGGCCGCCGAGGAATTTCCGGATTTTGACGTATCCCTGCGCTCTGCCGCCTCTATTGGCCGCAGACTGCAAGACCCCCTGGCAGAGCTGGTAAAAATCGACCCGCGAAGCATTGGGGTAGGGCAGTATCAGCATGACATGAACCAAAAGCGGCTGGGCGATACCCTTTCTGATGTGGTTGAGGATTGCGTAAATGCCGTGGGCGTGGATTTAAACACGGCTTCGCCAAGCCTGCTGTCCTATGTATCCGGGGTTAGCGCAACTGTTGCCAAAAATATCTTAACCTACCGCGAAGAAAACGGCAAATTCCAAAGCCGCAAGGAGCTGCTAAAGGTGAAGAAGCTAGGACCAAAGACCTTTGAGCAATGTGCAGGTTTTATGCGTATTCCCGGCGGCAAAAATCCTTTGGACAACACAGGCGTGCATCCGGAATCCTATGCTGTGGCCGAAAAATACCTGTCGTATGAGAACAAAGATTCCAAAGTGGCAGAAATTGCCAAGGAACTATCCGTGGGCGTGCCCACATTGTCCGACATTATCAAAGAGCTAAAAAAACCCGGCCGCGACCCGCGGGAAGACCTGCCGCCGCCCATGCTGCGCAGCGATGTAATGGACATGAAAGACCTGACCGAAGGCATGGTGTTGCAGGGCACAGTACGCAATGTAATTGATTTTGGGGCGTTTGTGGATATTGGTGTTCACCAGGACGGGCTTGTGCATATTTCCCAGCTTAGCGACCGCTTTATCAAGCATCCGCTAGAGGCCGTGAGTGTGGGGGATGTGGTAAAGGTAAAGGTGCTTTCGGTGGATATTGACAAAAAGCGCATTTCCCTTAGCATGAAGCTAAAGGGCGAACATGCCAAATAATTTCGACGTTCTTTACGCGCTTGCCGTCCAGCATCTGCGCTTCGCCGACTGTGATTTTATCCACAAGGGTAAGCAACATATCAGAATCCAGACGCTGCGCGGATTTGTGCTGCTCTATTAGCCGCGGCCAATCGCTATCATCATGGACGATGGCCGCAATCCGCCCCTGCAGGGCTTCTATGGACTGCAAGTGCGCGTCCCTGTCGCGCTCATATTTCTCAATCTGTCGCACAAAAAGGCTCAGGGGCACAATCCCGGCCACTTTGTCCTCATATAGACTTTCCACAAGCAAATCTAGCTTGGCAACCTGTTTTTTACGTGCTGCCAGCTCGCTTTGATAAGTTTGTTGATAGGACATGCCGCCATCGCCAAAGGCCGCCGAAACAGCGTGGACAATGTGTTCCTGGCTAATTTCAGCCATTTGGACTAAGTCGCGAATTTGACTGCCAATCAGCTCCGTCAAATCTTTCTCATTGACGGTATGCGCCGTGCAGGCGGATCTCCCGCTTCTTGCGTAGTTTCCGCATATATAAGACACATATTTGTAATCGCTGCCGTCCCCACGCTTGCCGCGCTCTGTTAGCACACGCATAGTGCTGTCGCAGTCGGCACAACATAGCAAACCCCCAAACAGGCTCTTCTCCCCATCTCTTTGCCGCCGCGGCTTATGTCCTTTGCGCCGCAAAGCCTGCACTCTATCCCACAATTCCCTGTCAATCAAGGCCTCATGTTGCCCCTCTGCCCTTATCCAGGTTTCCTTGGGTTTGCGCACAACCCTCTTGTCTTTGTAGGAAGATGTGCCAAACTTCCCCTGCACCACATTTCCTATATAGGCCTCATTGGCTAAAATCAGCTTTATACTGGCTTCACTCCATAGACCATTGCCAGCCGTAGGGTTTTTGCGCCCTACAATGCTATAATAATGCTGTTTTGGAGGCATGATACCATCCTCATTCAATAGGCTGGCAATAGCCCTAAAGGCCATGCCGCCCGCCCGCAGCTCAAAAATTCTGCGCACATTTGGGGCAACTGACCCATCAATCACAAGCCTGTGGCGATTATCCGCGTCCTTTCTATAGCCGTATGGGGCATATGCCCCAAGATATTTGCCATGCTCCGCAGAAACACGCTTGGCCGCCCGCACCTTCTCGCTGGTGGACTTAGAGTGCTGCTCATTAAACCAATTGCGAAAAACCATCATCTCGTCCAACGGCTCGTGCAGCGAAACCAGGTGGCAACCATATTGCGGCAAAACCACCTCGGTCAAATTACCAACCTCCAAATAATTTCGTCCAAGCCTAGATAGATCTTTAACCAGCAGCACATTAACAAGCCCAGCCTTAACATCCGTCAACATGCGCTGAAAAGCCGGTCTGTTTTGGTTTGTCCCAGTAAACCCATCATCCACATAAATATCCATCAGCCGCCAGCCCATCTGTTCCACATGCTTGGTCAGCATAAGAATCTGATTCTCCACCGACACCGATTCTCCCGCCCTCGCATCCTCATTGCTAAGGCGCACATATATTCCAGCACGATTCGCCGAGTCTGCCTGCATATCCTCACCTCTGTACAAATCTATGAGGGCGAAAAGCTGTCTTATTCTCTGCCATCCCTTTCCTTATCAACATCACACCAAAAACGTAGCATCATCGGAAATATACCCCAACTGGCCCATTGCATCTTTGGATACATCTGATACTAAAATGCCCCAATTGTTAATTTTCTCAATTGTGATTACGGACAAAGTTAAGAAATGGCACAACGTTCGGAATAATTTTCCCAACGATTCCCTTCCTTTGCTTATGCAAGGAAAGTCGGAGTGTATGGTTTGTCTGTACTTGGCCTCATAACCCACTTAGTTCTATGTTGACTTTCAATAACAAAAGCCCTGAGATTAGGCATTGTGAATATTGAAACATAATTGTTGCCATAGAAATAAAGAAAACAGCATCTCCATCGGCTTCTTTATCAGGAGCGTTTAAGGTCTTAGACTCGGGTAGTGTACCGCGTGGCATCGGCGCAATAATATGTGCCAAGGAAGAGCTATCTGCGATAGATAAAACAGCACTTATTGTGCCTATATGGATGATATGATAAATATGAAAGTGAGGTGTTTTATGTTAAGAAAAATTGTAAGATATGTAATTATCGCTACTGTTACTGCATCTTGGATTCTAGGTTCTGTAGGAATAAACAACACATCAACGTTTGCTACGACACAACTCGCAGCACAATCTGTTAGCAATCCATCCTCAGACATTCGGGTTATTGTTGATGGTCAAGAGGTCTACTTTGAAGACCAGCAGCCGATTATCGTGGATGGACGCACCTTAGTACCTGTGCGCGGTGTCTTTGAGCACATGGGTTTCACTATAGATTGGATTGATACCACTAGGACTGTTATGCTTGAAGGTCCTGGACATTCTATCACCATCCCAGTTGACGAAACTACCTTTGTGGTTCAAAGGAGGGCTGACTTTGGCGTGCCCCATACTATCACCCCTGATGTTTCGCAGCAGATAATTAATGGCAGGACAATGTTGCCGCTAAGGGCCGTTTCCGAGGCTATTGGAGTTAGTGTGGAGTGGGATGGAGATAATAGGATTGTTTTGATTGATACTGCTTGCGGAAATAATGGAAGCGGAAGTGTAGTATCAACTACATCAGTTGCGACAGCAGAATCAACACCGGAGTCATCTGTTGTTGAGGCAGATACTTCGAATCTTGTCGATGGCTTTGTCAATATAAATGGGATTATGACTATAGAAATGACAAGAAACGAGTGGCTCTCTGTTTTAGAAAGCACAAGATCATCAATCGTTCTTACGAACAGGGGGCTGGCTGAAACTGAAAGACAAGCATGGATTGACGAGTACAACGCCCTTGGTGGAATGAATGAGTTTGAACTACAAATTGTGAGGTTGACTAGCAAGCTTCGAGTATCTGAGGGCTTAGATCGTGTACCATATGGCAACAGTACAACTGTAATTTCAGTTTTTACTGGTGGTACAGGTTCTGAAGCAAATGGTGCAGTTGGCATTGTCACTCCTGAAGAGCCTATTGAAAGATGGATTAATTCATCAGGACATAGGCAAAACCTATTAACTAATTTTCCTTATATTGGATTTGGAACAGCAGCTCCTTATGTGTACCTGATGTTCAATTGGTAGATTATGTAATAAGAACCTACCCCTAAATAACACCACACTTACGATAAGCAATAAAAGCACAGGCAAACATCAATAACCCAAGATAAGATGCCAGGGTCTTTTCAAACCGAACAAGCAACTTGCGAAATCGGTTCATCCAAGAATGTGTAACCTCTACAACCCAGCGACGAGCCTTTGAATCTGGATTATGTGATTTTTCGGCCTTCTCTTGACCACGACTCTTAACATGAGGTACAAAGCCACGAAGGACTATGATTTCTAGGGCTGGTTCACCGGCAAAACCCTTATCCAAACATAGATGTTGTGGGTACTTAAAAATATCAGGCCGTTCAACAGCAATGGAATCTAGCAGTTTTTCAAGCTGTGATACATCGTGACGGTTAGCTCCTGTTATGACTAGTGAAAGCGGAACTCCTCTGCCTTCTACTAAGAGGTGACGTTTGCTCCCCATTTTTTCCCCGGTCTGTGGGATTTTTCCCTACAGACTCAAGTGTAAGTGGAGCTTTCGTCATGCAACCATCACCGGCAAGCCAAGTCCAATCTATACCTTGGACTTCATCATATTTTTCTAAGCCTGCTACCCATATAGCCTTAAAGAAACCTTCATCGCACCAGAATTGAAAGTAGCGGTGAATAGAGCTGGATGCTCCAAACTCCTTAGGTAAAGCTTTCCATTGAATACCTGTGCGCAGTACAAAAATATGGCCTCTAGGGCTTTACGAGGCTCAATAGGTGGTCTGCCACCTCCAGGCTTGCGCTTGTATTGTTTGTCATTGTCACGTTGTCTAGTTGGCATCAGATGCTTGACTTCATTCCAAAACCCATCCGTTACCTGCCAAGAGTGTTTTTGTTTCATTAGACATGTCCACTAACCTGTTTCACACAATTTCTCTTTCACTTTTGCTTCTCAACGTTTTTCAGGAAAACCACCTGATAAAACGTCTGCCAGCAAAAATTTTTTGCAAAGAGCGCAAATGCCGCTACAAGCAGCTAAAGCAAGTAGAACGAGCAAAATCAATAACATTGTAAAAATCTTTTTCACAGACAAAGCTTCTCCTTAATATTTAAATAAGGGCAAAATATAAATAATGATCTTGATTCCGCTGCTACTTCACCTTCATCGAAGGCATATCACAATTATGCAGAACACCTTTTGACAAGGCAAAGCAAACAAGCCCCACCACCAGCTCCCATACCGAAAGTATTAAAAGTCCTATTATGATGCCGGTGTCACCACCAATGCTAGAGCCTATGATTATTGCAGGAATAAGACCCGGCAAAATAAGTATTGCAATTGCGAGGAAATAGATAAAAATCAGCAATCCCTTGCTTAGGTTAGCGCCAGTAAAGCGCATGAACAGGTAATTAACGCCAAGCAGGAACAGGGAAAATAGCGTATATGCGGCGATGCAAGCTAGGATAACAAGGATATTTGTTTGTGATATGATTCCGGCAATGCCAAAAATCAACACACTTTCAATTAGTGTTTCCAGCATTGTTTCCATGTTGCTCCAAAGGATTTTTCTAAAGGATGATTCAGGAACCATGTAAATATAATGGGAATAAGTTTCTTTTAGGCCGCTTCCTGTGCCAATTAAGAAAACCTGTATCCACATTACGACTTGCAGAATTATCAGGATGTCATCTATGAAATTGGAAAACACGGCGACCCCTGCAATAAAAGCCAAGGTTTGGATAGACAAAAACCCAAAGCGATTTTGCCTGAAACCTTCGCGAAGATGTTTATAAAACAGAGCATTTGCACCTTGGCCGGAAACCCCGGTTCTTGTTACTTTTACCTTTTTGCTACTTGTGGCGGCGTTTAAATCTCCTTCGGCCACAGCGCGTTTCTTTTCAAATGCTGTTTCTGTGGCTACCAATGTATCTTCGTAGTAATCCAGCTTAGACAACAAGATGTATGTGGTTAAGCCGACCCCAAGCAACATATTCGCAGCGATAAAAATAAACCCCATTAGTATTTCGCCTGATAAAAAGGCTGTTACTCCTGCTGCCGTCCATCCGGCAATCGGGAAAAATATAAGAAACGGTGATTGAATCAACGCCTCAATTGATAGCAAGGCATCGCCGGTTTCCAAAAGTTGCATACCGAAGAAAATTACAAGAGGTGCAAATAAGACAAGAACCATTATCTTAACAATAGCTTTGCGCTTACCGCTACCATTTGTTATGCTGTAGATTAGCAGCGACACTATTGACAAAACAATAACACTTAACATAAATCCGAAAAAAGAAAGCAACACACCGACGAAATTAATGCCAAAGTTTGCAAGCCAACTAGACTGAAATAAAATAAAGAATCCTGCCCAAAAGGACACCTTCGCGAGCCTCAAAATCCCATATAGCAGCACCTTTCGTGAGCTGACAGGTGAAACAAACAGCAGATTTACATCTTGCATTCCAAAAATTTCGTCGCCGTTGGATAGACCTTTGATGATTGCAAAGACCACAAACATGGCAATAAGAGCAAATAGCATACCTGTGAACCAAAACATCGGAGCAGGATTTTCTACGTAAGTAGATGCAGAAATGGTCAAGAGCATCATGCCGACAAAGAAAGCCAGCACCAAAATATACAATACCAGCTTGCCCGGCTTTTTTAGCAGCTCTTTAAGGCTGTTTATTATGCTTTTATATACAATATATCCCAATGCCATCACGATGAGCTACCTCCCTCGGTGATGGAGAAATAAACATCCTCCAGCGTTTGACCTTCAGGCATCTCACCGCGCTTACATATTGCAGCTATCCTACCATTTTTCATAATGCAGGTAGTATCCCAATCTTCCTCGACGCTTTCAATCATATGCGTGCTAACCAAAAGGGCACAGCCCGCCCTTTTCAGCTCAACGGTTAGAGCCTTTATTTCTCTGATACCGTGGGGGTCAAGACCAACCAAGGGCTCGTCTAAAATCACTGCCTTGGGGCGCGGCAACAAAGCACAGCAAACACTTACCTTTTGCTGCATTCCTTTACTCAGCTCTTTACCGAGCTTCTGCCGCTTATCATCAAGCTCAAATCGTTTAAGCAACTCTTCGGCATAAGCTTGCCAATCAGTCAGGCGATATGCTTTAGCAATAAATTCCAAATGTTCGTACACAGTAAGCATTGGGTACAGTACCGGCATTTCAGGCACATATCCCAAAATCCGTTTTGCATCCGCCGATAAATTGTTATGACCACCTACTGTAATTTTCCCTTGGAAACGCAGTAGGCCGCATATTGACTTTATTAACGTAGATTTTCCGGCACCGTTTGGCCCAAGTAGTACAGTCATTTTGCCGGGCTCAACAGATAAGCTAATATCATCATTTGCCAGAAATTTGCCGTATCGTTTTGATACGTTTTCTATAGAAATCATGGTTTGTCTCCTAATATTTATCTTTATAGTTAATTCATGGCTCTAAGAACCTGTGTTCAATAAGCTGTTGCGCGCCTTTTCGGCTGATATTTCTACCACTCTGCTCTGGATCGGAAAAGTTGGTGGTCACATCGCTATGTTCATTGCGGTGACCATGTGATTGACTACTTATACCAACTTGCAATCAAAACAATACTAACC
>Ga0136643_10015088_pt1 | contig 11608 bp, 3 predicted proteins | sample TergutLab28metaG_FD_96883 | JGI IMG/M metagenome (GOLD analysis project Ga0136643, IMG submission 96883) | Labiotermes labralis P1 segment gut microbial communities from Petit-Saut dam, French Guiana - Lab288 P1 (version 3) (version 3) | ecosystem: Host-associated > Arthropoda: Insects >...
GTACAGCGAACTATCACGTCACCGCTGGGGTTCGATACACCTAAAGCGTATTGAACGAAGTGGTATTTGTTGACCCGGTAACGGCGAGTGACTATTCGCTTCTTTTACATAGAAGTCAATAAAGTTTGAAAAGTACGTACCTTTACAGAAAAAACCCAAATTTATAATATACATTACACAAGCACCTATAAGAAGAAACATACATTTTTTCCTATATTCGACTTAAAAGCGCAAGTGATATAGAAGTAAGGATGCTTTGTGTTGTTTGCACATAAGATTGTGTTAAATGTCGACACAAGAAAATTAATAAGGAATGCCACTGCAAAAGTTTCTTGCCCCCTTATAATGGAACGGATTTGAGATCAATGATTAAAGTTTTCCTTTTAAGTCTTCCCGGTTAGCACACGCTGCTTCATACCTCTCTTTTTGCCTGCCTCCCATTTTATAATAGCAGCATATAGAAGTTACAAATTACTTTCATGGAATTGGAAGCCCGATTAATTAAGGAAATCCAGCCTGTCTTTAAAGGAACATATTAAGGGAAAGTGAAGAGAAGCCCCCCCCCAAAAAAAAAAGAAAACGAAAGGAAAACAACGAATCATAACTCACTAATTCTCCCAAGGAAAAGCACAATCCATTAAAAAAATCAATCTGGATTCTTATGCTATATTTTAAGGAATATGCTGGACCCTTAAATGTATTAGATATCAAAGCACTTTCCAAGTTTTCTAATTAATTTTATAGCATTCCTAAGAGAATTAGTTATGTGCTATTTAGAAACCTGCCAAGTTAAACTTTTGGGGGGGGGGGCTCAACAGCCCCCAGTGCACCAGGGCCTCCTCATTTACGTGATTTCTAGATCACACACAACGACACACTACATTCGGTAGGACTCCTCTGGACGAGTGATCAGCCCATCACAGATACCTCTACCTGACAACACACAACACTCACAACAGATTGTCATCAATGTCCCCGGTGAGTTTCTAACCCACGATCTCAGCAGGCGAGCGGCCGCAGACCTACTCCTTAGACCGCACGGCCACCGGAATCGGCAAATGAAACCTTAGCATCCAGTAGTTTTGTTCCCTGAATGGGCAGTTTATAATTACCTCGTCCATTATTTCGGAGGCTCTCAACAATATGCAGTAATTGCAAGGCATTTGATTACAAGCAGCCCTCTTTCACGGTGTCATTTATTATCAATGCAAACAATAGCTCAACCACAAAACAGAATTGAAATATGATAGGCCTATGCTTATTTCTCTCAAAATACAACACTCACAGAAACAATGGTAAATTTGATATAGTGTGTAGTTTTGCGGCTATATCAAGTTTACAGTAAATATCACAGTACAAAATATCGTCCTCTTTTATGAAATTTATAGTTACGTAACGATTTATTTAACTTTTTAAAAATTTTATTAGCAATCAGAAATAATACAGTCTATAAGCTAATGTGACGATTATACAAAGTACGCTACGATGTCCTGTTTTACAATGACGTGGTAGGGTATTCATCCAGCGATGTCGCCTCAGGTGACTTGTAAGTCTAAAGGCCAGCATCTATTTATTTACGAGAATAAATGGGTATCAACCAAACTGGTAGATTAAAGTTTTATGAAACTTTAAAAGAAGAGGATATTTCACACTCTTTCGATTAGATAGGATTTGTTAAGTTCATTCTTGATTTTTTAAAACATTCTTTTTTAATCTCCAGGATTTTTTTTACCAAGTTTCGAAGTTAGAGATAAAAGGAAACGTGAAATATTTGGGTGAAGTACTTGAAAACTTGGGGTAGTGATTGTTAACAGAATATGAATCATGCTCAGCTGCCGTACGGTAATGTCCTTCCATAATAATAGACTTTAACTACTTGCTCGTTGCTGCAACCAACAGACAAACGTGTTCCAACCTTAAAATTGCATCATAAGTTGAGTGTCGTCACTGGAGTCATGCAGTTCCACACTAAAACATTTTATCGATGTAACATTTCTTGTTTCATAACGATGTTCTTGTAAATTTGATGTCTGTGTGACCGTGCATCACTGATACAATAATATATACAGCCAAATAGATGCAACAATAACAAATTTTATTGATAATTTCAATCAGCTCAGCATGTTTCGGGCGATAATTTCGCCCATCCTCAGGAGCACTAGACTGTGTTTACAGCTTGTGGTATAATGCACCGGCGATGCTGCCTGCTGGTGCATTATACCACAAGCTGTAAACACAGTCTAGTGCTCCTGAAGATGGGCGAAATTATCTCCCGAAACATGTTAGGCAGGCTGTAATTATCAATAAAATTTGTTATTTTTGCGTCTAGTTGGCTGTTTATATTATTGATGCTCTTGTACTTCGTACTTATATTTCTCTGTTGTTCAACGGCGCCATTGCTTTTTCTTGAATGTGAATTTCTAAACGTTTAATTACAATAGATGTAAATGGCAGAAAATAGAGCAGTAGTAAAATGCTATAGGTTACCAGTATTTTCCTAAAAGTACTGAAAATCACTAAAACCAATAGTCAGGATACCTTGTATTCTGGCCTAAATATTAAAGAGTGATAGCCAATATCTGAAAAGGGTTTGTCAACTGGAGAAATTATGCTGACTGAGTACGTTTAACAGAGGTTTTACATTTAATTTAACTTGGTAACTTTTCTCGCAATATATATATATTTTTCGGAAATTGTAATGCATTTCTGATACATGAGTATAAGGAAAACAGAAAACAATTAAGCAAGGAAAACAGGACAATATTCAACAATTACCGAACAACCATATAAGGCCAAGGTATTACTGAATTGCACATGGGCCCCTCTAGAAATGAAAACAGTATTTTATATCTAGGGAAAATTGGATTTATAGAAATAGTATTTAAATTAAAATTTCATATTACAGTAAAGTTTTTCTGACGAATCCCTGTTTTCAATTTGCGGGACCTGGGATTTCTTGGAACACGGCGCTGCACACCTTGGTTTTATAACTTTCCAATATAAGGCCCTAGACACCTTACGGCTGCGCAGAATATTCTTAGGGGTTCCGCCCGAAATCATGGAATTAAAAAAATTCAAATGCCACGAAAAACTCTAAATATCCCGCGAAATTTTTAGCATTGCACCGTGCATTTTTTTTTTTAGGTACAGATAAAGCTCCTCGATGATGGTTATTGAAGCCCGAAACTTGTATGAGCCATATCATTGTTTATTTTAGTGTAAATTTAAAACTTTTAACCAAGTTAATAGATAGTGCATTTGTTGTTGAGTGAACTGAGTAGATCCCGCGAAATGTTGCGGTATATTTATGTCCGGCACTTAGCAAAACTGGAGTAATTTCTATGTGCTACCAATTGCCTCTTTGTTCTTTTGCGGGCAGTTAGTATTTCAGGGTAGTTGTAATTGTTCTGTGTGCTTGTGTGTGTGCCGTTAAAGAGCCGCCTTACCTCAGGCAAGAAAAAACCTCACCGCTTTTAATTTTGTTTGGCCTATAAGGTTTTCATACGTAGGATTTCCTTGCGATATGTAAAATTATTTTAGGGGTTTCGCGATGGAAGAAAGATTGGGAAAAGCTGGTCTGGAAAAATAGGAGCAAAATCATAAAAATATCTGAACATTTTCTATGTTCAGTAAATTTTATACCTGGGTACTTTAAGGGAATATGTGGTTAGATTCAGGATCTGGTCACTTTACTGCCTGGGGAATATTTCACAGTAACCATCGGATAGAAAGATAAGTGGGTCCTGCAGCAGAACTGGACTTTAAAGCGAAGAGTAAGGCCTGTGACTTGCGAGGCATCCATCCTTAGTCACGCAGCTCTTGGGGTCTCGCTTTAATGATATATTTATGGAGGTCACAATGAATTAAATATGTTAGTATGCTGCATGCAGCTGGATCAAGCTGTAGAGCTACGTAGGTGGTGCTTGTAAACCGTACGTTAGCAGTGCTAATTTTGTCAACGTTGGATGTGTTTGTCTGAGGTCGTATAAGCTCTGAGGTTGTGAAATATAATACATGTATAATTAAGGGTTCTGTTTGTTTATTCGCCTTCCCTTATAATATCGTACTTGTAGGAAAGTTGTGTTTAGGAACAAACCAACATCAATTGAAGTTAGCGCCTACAGGGAACCCTCATTTACATGTGCACCAGATTTTATAACTCTATAGTCTGCGGTTGTTGAGGGGCCTCCTTCTGAATTTGATAAGCTTAACACTGTTATACTGGGGCTTATAGCACCCCCTCCCCCTCACCTTTTAAATTGCTCTTCGCGCAGTAACCCTTACTTTGTACTGTTGAAATTCATTGCGAGGAACTTTTCATCTGATTGTGGTTGACCGTGCATCGTAATTCAGTGTGGATAAGAAATCAACTAGATATCACTTTTGTGTTATTCTTTATTTCTCCTTTACAAGTTGCTCAACATGTTTCGGGCAACCATGTGCCCATCTTCTGGAGCTGACGACTGCGTAGTGTTATCGCCACATGTTGGTATTGTGCAGGTAGTGTGTCCATTGTGGAGTTCGTAGCACGTACGTACAGCAACACAGTGATGAAATATTAGTTATATCAGGTCCTGTTATAATTGTTATTTCATCATTGTGTTGATGTACGTATGTTGTGTTTTAGACAGTAATACACACACACACACACACATACATATATATATATATATATATATATGTATATACACAAATGTTGGCACAATATGGTACTGCCATTTCTTTATGTGTGACTGTAATTGTTTGAATTGCAAGAGTAAACTGTTTGTGATAATTCTTGCTAAATAAGCCAGCAGATGTTTAACAGTATGTATTATATTAGTTATTGTGGGCCCAGTAGCTCAGTCGGTATAGCGACTGAGCTACGGGCTGGACGTTCCGGGATCTACTCCCGGTGGGGACGAGATATTCCGCCCGTCCAGACAAGCCCTAAGGCCCACCCAACCTCCTGTAAAATGGGTATCGGGTCTTTGCCAGGGGTAAAGTGCGGCCGGGGCGTGCTGCTGACCACTCACCCCCTTCTAGTGCCGCGGCCATGGAAGAGTAGATCTATACCTCTACCCAACCTCTGGGCCACACCAGGCCTGTAACGGGATCACATTACCTTTACCTTTTATTACATTAGTTATTATATAAGACTGTCATTTGATCTAATTTAAGAACTTAATTCCCTTTATTGATTTAATTATTATGAGATTCTATTTAAATTGCTTTAATAAATTACGGATCAGAGTATGTAACCCATTACTGCATCATGTAAAACATTAATATCAAAAGAAATATAGAACAAATTATTTTACTTGGTAAGGAATGTTAATCCAAAAATTTAAATATTAAGATATATAGAACTATAATCTTGCCGGTTGTTTTGTGTGGGTGTGAAACGTGGTCGCTGACATTGAGGGAGGAAAGGAAGCTGAGGGTGTTTGAGAATATGGTATTAAGGAGAATATTTAGACCTAGGAGGGACGAGGTAACGGGGGAATGGAGGAGACTGCATAACGAGGAACTAAATGATTTGTACTCCTCACCCAATATTGTGTGGGTGATAAAATGGAGAAGAATGAAGTGTGCTGGGCATGTGGCAAGTATGGGTGAGGAGAGGGGGTGTATAGGGTCTTGGTGGGGAAACCGGAGGGAAAGAGACCACTGGGGAAACCTAGGCTTAGATGGGTTGATAATATAAGGATGGATCTCCAGGAGGTGGGATGTGGGTATATGGACTGGATTGAGCTGGCCCAGGATAGGGACAGGTGGAGGACTCTTGTGAGTGCGGTAATGAACCTTCGGGTTCTGTGAAATGCGGGGAATTTCTTGACTAGCTGCAAACCAGTTAGCTCTCTCAAGAAGGACTCTGCACCATGGAGTAAGTAAGTTAGGAATGTTAAAAATCTTTGCAAAAGTATATGAGTAAAACAAAATTAGGGCCTAACTTAAAGGATTTTTTGGGTCAAACTTGAAATTTACTAAACAATTCGCTTCAGTAAAGATATATAAGTTTTTTGTTAATCGGAACTCCACTCTCTGATTAGTACTAAATAAGGAAGGCTTCCGCCCTCTTCTTTCGTTATCTGATAGAAATTAGTTATGAAGTTGAACGTTTCTACGTACGCGGTCTTTATCAGAAATGCATTTGTAGCGTTAATTGAGAAGTTCCTGTAGAGATCTCTCGAAAGGTAGCAGACATTCTGTGTGGCACATAACAAGGAAACTTTGACGTTCTCTTTTATAGACCTCACTAGGACCGACTTACCGCTCCTTTGACACCACACGAAGCTGTAATTTCGAAATTAAGAAAGACACGGTGTTTAATTACTTTTTTTCGTCAACACACAGCATGAAGTGTATTTGTGATATAAATTCTTACTTTCTTGTTTTCATATCTGCTTAACATTTTCTTTCTTCTGCTGCTTCCTTCCTTCCGTCCGTCTGTCCGTCTGTACGCCTGTCCATTTCTTGCCTGTGCTGTCAACTCTTAATGAAATTCTGACTGATGAGGCGTAAGATTTGTGGCGACAGAGAGAGAGAGAGAGAGAGAGAGAAGGAGAAATAGAGCTTATCTTCATTTTAACTTACCTCTCTGCACGTGGAAGAGACACGGAGAGACCACGTGAATGTAGAAATGCAGACGATATCACAGTAACATATAACAGTTTCTACCATACATTGTGCGCATAGAATTTCTGGCCTCGTTTTCTTGAGTGAAGCAAGGTGCATATTGTGTTGCAGTTCGTGACCATATAAGTGAAACACACTGTAGTTTTTCTTACTGAATTTGTCGCTCTCTCTTTATGGATATACGACTTTATTATTTGTTCTACTGACAAATTAATAATCTTAAATGTTTTGCGAAAAAATTATATGTCAATTTAATTCAGCATAAAATGTTTCTGGAAGGTTCATACAATTCCAGGAAGATATTTACGAACGTAGAAATTTTAAGCAGAGCTGCAGAATTGTAATCGGAAAAACCAAACTTTAAATATAAGTATCTGAACAGCGATCTATGTTTATCTCAGTACTTAACCAATTTGATGCACAAAATTTGGTTAAGTACTGAGATAAATATACTGAGATGCACGGTCAGGAAAACGTCCAAATTAGCGATCTATGTGTTTGACCGTCTGCTGTGATTAACTACCAAAATATCTATTTATGTGCTAGCAGTTTTGATATGAACATTAATTTAAAAGAACGTGTTTTCGAAAATGTATGTGTGTATGTCAGAACATGCATAGTGAGAAATGATTTTCTCACGGAGGTGACTGTTAAAGCTAAGATCTACGGAATGTAACGCCGTGTAATTTGTAGATCGACGTGTAGAACTTTTCTGTCACACTCCAATGTTGATCTTTGTAGAAGTTTGAAAGATATGTGTATTTAGACAAGAAATTTCTGTAAGTAAACCCTCATATTCCTTTATGTTGTTACTTAGTGAACTATCCCCATATAGGATTACTGTTTGAGATCGAAAGGCCTCCACTTAATGAGGATTAAAACAAGGATATTGTGGTAGATGCTACCATGTAGTTGAGTAGATGGTCATCTAAAATAACCCCCTCATAAAGGATCAGTGTGGGATTTGAGATTTTACAGTGTCCTGGCATGTGAAACCCTCTACTGAGTCGATAATTTCCTGTAGTAATTTGCCTACAGAGGATTAGTGAACGACTTAAAAGAGGTTCGCACGGCTGTGTTATGACAACGGTCCTCTTCTTTGGATTAATAATTCCTGAGGAAAGAGCGTTAACATCCCAGAAGATATGAGTCTTAAATATGAAGCGTTTACTGCTGTAAAGTGACTGTTGTTTAGTTTTTGTTCCGGTCTGGTTAACAGGCCTCTATGTGAAGTCAAAGAACGAGAATTTCACAATGTCTCAAATGATTAAGCACAGAAACTTTATAACTTTTTAAGTCAGTACCAGTGTTTAAGAAAAAATCTCTCTGCGGTAATAAAGTATATATACCAAAGGATATACGTAAAGGTAAAATGTAAAGCAGTCCCATTACAGGCCTTGAGTGGCCCAGAGGGTTCCTGGAAGATAAGGTTCCCAGATTTCATGACAACGGCACAGGATGGTGGTTAGGTTGTCAGCCTTACGCACCGGCCGCATTTACCCCCAGGAAATGCTCCTAATACTCATTTCTGTTAGAGGCTGAGTCGACCCCAGGGCCATAGTGCGATCGAAAAGATTTTATGTCAATGAAAAATTCCAATGACAACAGCTGGGATCGAACCAGCTACTTTCCGATTTGTAGCACAAAACCTTAACCAACTTACCACCGCGGTCCCCAATGGATATAAGTAGCATGTAAAATATTACAAGTTACTCATACATGTAAGGTATCCTACATATTTTGAAGTTTGTTGGCTACGTTCAGGAATACTATTAGTTTGTGTCATTGTGTCCCTCTAGGTGGCGAACACTAGCCGAAACATATAGGAGAGCTTATCTACACAAATAACCTGTAAAAATATACATATCGTGCATGTATTTATTGGTATATATAATAAATTACAATTACTCTGCACCGGATAAATAATACTAAATCTGTGTGAGATATCAGCAGCTGCTCATTACAGCACTAACGGTTCCGTCTTTCAAAGTCTGGCGTATTTCTGCCTATGTATCCCCTTTAACAGAATTACCACATTGATTATTCAAGAAGTATAGAAACCCTTCGTCTTTTTTCTTTTTCTTCTGTCATCCTTTTGTATAAGTGGCTTCTCTGTCAGTAGCCTTCAGGTCATGTCTTTATGCTTGACAAAATTGTCAAGTGTTAAGAAGACCCGCTAGGGCTTTCACTCTCATTATGTTATGCGCTCTTTGACTTTAGTTTATCACATTTTTATACGTTTGATATCCTCCCCCGTCCTTGTATTGGAATAAGCCTCTGACCACGTGACGTGCATTATTTACCAAGCACAAACGTGCCTAGACGCTGATGGATGGAAGGATGGTTGGATGGGCGGACGGATGGATGGCTGGGAAGTAGAATAGATGGTAATGAACAAGCAGAACTTTAAACAAACTTTGTAGTCAGAATGGCTTAATTCAACCTGGCGAAGTTTCGAATTGATTTCGTCGTATGGAAAAATGAGAGAAAATTGTCAGTTGATATTCTATTAATATTCGTGAAACCGCCTTCCAGTGTGATAACTTGTTGTGGAAAGAATGTTTATCTCAAATTTCTGTAGTTTTTATCTGCCGATGAACTTTGAACAATAAATACATTATTATTTTACATTAAATTTTCTTTGTAATTTTTCCACACATCTCACTTCAAAAACAGCTGTAGATGTAACAATTATGTATGTGCAGGTTTATTCTGATTTTCTTATGACGTTCCCTCAATAAACTTGGGTTTTTTAATTGCTTGCTCCGTGCTTTTTAATCGACTTATTTTCTTGCACTAAACCAAAAGAATGCGCAGACCGTACAACATACACACCAGTACAGAATTTCATCACTATAACCTAGTTTGACTGCACTCTGTCATTCTTCATGTTTGCACCGTGCATCAGTGATAATTAAACACTTTATTATCTAATTAATCCACAATATATAATATGTAGATACAATTAAAGTTATAAACTATTTAAAAGTGCTCCAACATGTTTCGGATCACAGAGGATCCATCATCAGGGAGCCTTGTGCAGTGATTGGCTAAAAATTGCAAGAATGATTCTATCGTGTCCGTTGACATGGACAAGGTCCATGTCAACGGACACGATAGAATCATTCTCGTAATTTTTAACCAAGCAGTTTACAAGGCTTTCTGATGATAGATCCTCTGTGAACCGACACATGTTGGAGCACTTTTAAATATTTTTAATTTTAATTTTATCCACATATTATATATTGGGCATTATTTGGATAATCATGTGCTTAATGCACTGTGTCATGGTGTGTATGCTGTATGTGCATTTGGTCTGGTACGAGAAAGCAAATGGATTAAAATGCACGGAGCAAGCAATTTCAAAGCGCTTACTGCTATACAAGCAAGGATAATTTACAACTAATCTCCCTGAAAATGGCACAGTAGTGAGCAGGCATGTTGGAATGATAAAAGACTCTACTGTTGTGAGTATTGTAAATGCATTTGTTTGGTTTGGCATAAATAAATTCTTGCTTACCTTGTCACAGTGTAAGTATGGTTGGTTATATTTACCTTCCTGTCTTCCACTTGTCTCAGACAGATCTGTTACGAAAAGAGGTGATCATAAACGCAAAAAGAAATTAGGAATTATGAAGACCGAATTTTGAATATTTATTTAGCCAGCTTGTGGTAGAGACGGTGACTGCAATTTAACGATTTTTTATGTTTTGCTGACCGTGCATCTCAGTATAATCTTAGTAATTAACCAACTTAGTGCACAAAATTTTTGTTTTACAATAATAAACTTATTATAAAACAAGAATTTGTGCATTAAGTTTGTTAATTACTAAGATTACTAAGATTATCCGCATTAATTAATAATACTTTTTAGTGTTTTATGTTTCTTAATTAACAAATTAATACATGCAGCTTTGACCAGACGCGGAATATATTTAACCAAATTAATTACACATGCGCACTGGCCATATCTTTTTTATAATACTTACCGAGAAATATATTTGCAATTAATTTAAGCTCACTTTCCAATATTTAACATAAAAAAACTTTAAGCGTTTGCAGTTACTTATTGCAATTACTGTTTAAATTTATGTCACTGGAAGTGGAATGAAATGATAACAATGTAGTACTTCAAAGTGAAAATCATATATCAGATTTCACTAAGAATACATCCATCTGTCTCTAGGGGCGTACGCTGTCATTCCGGAGAGCAGATTCTGCTTTACTCTCTTTGTTACATTCTCCCACCGTTATTTCTAAATTTTGTGCACAAATTCTGTACTTTGCTCTTGAAGCATCTCGGGTTCTTTGAACCCGATGATTAAAACACTACAATTATTTTAATCATCGGTAAATATTTACCGATCGACACTGCAAGGCATTTCAAAGCATTCGTAGCACCCGCAAAACCACTCTGGGATTCTCAAATATCACAGTGGATATGTATTTTTAGTACATGTTTAACAGTGTTAAAAGGTTTATTCAGCACAGTAAAAACAAAACTGGGAAAAAAGTTCTGTTTATTTTATCCGAATTCATGTTTCCCTCTACATTTAAATATGTCCAGCGGGTAATATGTTCAAATAGAAAGCTCTAGCGTTTGTGCCCTTAATGTCATTTTAGTGTCTGCTGCCTTCCGGCTCAGCAGTTCAAAAGAGCAAATATCAGACAGCCAGTACCAGTGCACTGGGGATTGTTCTGTAGCCTATTAATATATGCAGCATATAGCTGGAAGACCACTTTTAACCGGACTCCGCTCTCAGCACCGGAATTTGTATAAAGAAGGCTTTGGTAGTTGAAGCAGTTAATTGGGACTCCATTTAGGCTATACAGCTTTGTACGGTACAATGCCGTCAAACCCTCTCTGCAGTTTAGCCTCTTGTTATCAAAGGAACTTTTGTCACTAATTTCTTATGTGTGATTGACACACACACACACACACATACACACACACATACACATACATACACACACACACCACACACACACA
>Ga0136643_10015089_pt1 | contig 11608 bp, 6 predicted proteins | sample TergutLab28metaG_FD_96883 | JGI IMG/M metagenome (GOLD analysis project Ga0136643, IMG submission 96883) | Labiotermes labralis P1 segment gut microbial communities from Petit-Saut dam, French Guiana - Lab288 P1 (version 3) (version 3) | ecosystem: Host-associated > Arthropoda: Insects >...
GATGTGGGTATGTGGACTGGATTGGGTTGGCCCAGGATAGGGACAGGTGGCGGACGCTTGTGAGTGCGGTAATGAACCTTCGGGTTCCGTGAAATACGGGGAATTTCTTGACTAGCTGCAAACTTGTTAGCTTCTCAAGAAGGACTCTGCACCATGGAGTAAGTAAGTAAGTAAGTAAGTGAATAACTGTAACGTTCAGAGAACAGCGACGGGAGAAGGTTCTTTTATCGGGAACTTGTCGCATTAGTCGGCTGGCTTGTTTGCCAGCCAGATGCTTACATCAGTGACTATTTACATGTCCAGGTACTGCGCCCCCAGCGACCGGAGTGTGGCGTTTGTTGACCACCCACTATCATCAAGCGCCGAGGTTGGGACTGTACTCTTGTTCTGTGCCGCGTAGCACCATACAGGAAGGAATGTACCTTTACTCCGTGCAAAGTACCGTGGTTTAATCAGACACGAGACTAGGTGGTAGAGGTCGTCATTCGACTCGAGGGCTCTGGGAGGCCGAACAGTACACCTCCGCCCTCCTACGCCCTGCAGTTCACATTGTACGTAGCCCCCTCATCCACCAGTCAGCAACCTACTGTACGTTGTGTACTGATGGATGAGGGAGGCGCACTGTTAGCCACGCACACCCAGAGCTCGCGACTGGATGAATGTCCTGTACTGAGTGGTTAAAGAAGTATGCAACATCCCAACGTTTTTGTTGGAAGAAAGTTTTCCGTCTACTAGTTGAAAAGAGTGAGAGAAAATGGCGACGTTAGCCCATCATGACAAATAAATTCTCCTACGATGCTATAGAGGGCGTGCACTTGCGACGGTTGATCTGTGCTCAGACCCTACGAATGGTGGAAAGTTCAGTTTTCCTGCTTTCGACTCGGTCTGTTTCAATCTTACCCGTAGTTATCAGTTTTAGCCTTCAGGGTCCCTGGTTAGTGTTCACTAAAATAGGCTCATTGTACGTGCCGAATTGTCTAGATAAATTGAAAGTGTAGTCACAAATTACATGCTGCCACAGACTCATAAAAACGTTTCTGGATTCGAACACGCCGTCATTCGGTATCCCTGCACGCCTTGACTCTGTTTCACATCCATCTGTCAACATTAAGGTTTTGATTCATGTCGTTAAGGATTCGTTTTTCTTAGTATCCCAACGTGTCAGCAGTAGGTGTACTAACACACACACAGTCACTAATTCAAATAGAACTGATGATTAATGCGAATTATTCCGCAAACACAGAGAAATGGGACAAAGGGAGTGCAAGATAAACTGCCAGAGGGGTGAAAGAGGAAGCAGCATTTCCTGTGAAACCCTGTATTCATGACCTATCTAGCTATCCATCTCACATTGTTTATCACCTTGACACCTGAATACCGCCAGGAAATATCCCCCTCCCCTCCCCTCCCCTCTCTTCGTCATTATTCTTGCTCTGCCTGCATTACTGGTTGAAGTTCTGGGCAGAGTTGAAAATGATGATCCGCCACGATAACCCCTTTTTCTTGTATTCAGACTTCTAACTTGTCTCTGTGTAGATCAACCTCACTTCACTGGCTCCAACAATGGACAGTCTTGCCGACAAGCCATCTGGATTATTACGGTCAGATCGCTTTGTCTATTTGTAATAATGAAAATACTGATGCAGAACATGTAGCAGTGTACTGATGTGGACTGATCCAAATTACGATTATCAGACAGCAGTTAATGATAATGTTATTGGTGTTGGGTAACAAACAGCATATGCTCTGTGTTTCTGACTGTAAATTACTACTAACAGTCTGTATGGAGTTCGTAATTTGGGTGGTCAGGTTAACCTAATTTTTTAAAATATTTCTTGTTTATTGCCACGGAATCAAGTATGTGTGTTGGTGTTTATCTGCTGATAACTATTAAAACTAGCTGTGGAACGCATACGTGATTTCTTGGAGAATTAATAGCCTAATATCAAGAAATAAGATTTATCTGTCACGAATTAAAATAGATTGAACCTACATATGAAGATCGTGGGAAATCAACTGAAAGTAAAACGACCCTTATGCCTAAGCACAACACTAAATATCAACTTAGTTGGTATAAGTTCGAGTGGACTGGTCACATTACTATGAATTAGTCCTTACTTCCGAAGTCAATCTTATGTTTTCACCAGTAATTCCAAAATGGCTTCTAGGCTCGTCAGTCTATCCATATGTCCAGTAATATCCCCTGTTACACAGTCTTTTACAGTTGGGTCTGCAAGAACCGTGGCCCTGAAACATGGACTTCAAAAATAAGTTATTATTAATTATTCCCATTAAAAGTTAATGTTTACTCTTATGCTGACGACTAATATGTAGTCGGTATAGTAACTAGACTACGGGATGGACTAACCGGGGTTCGAAACCTGGAAGTTACAAGCGGGTTTTCTCCCATCTGTTGCGAATAACAACTTCAAGAAACACCTTGTCTTGTATTTTATTGACTATGGCATGTTTGGATCTATCTTTTGGCCATCATCAGGTAGTGTGTTTTATGCAGTTGTAATAGCAACTATCTGATGATGGCCAGAAGATAGGCGGAAACATGTCGTAGTGAATAAAATAGAGTAAAAGCTATTTATTGAGGTTTTGTTATTCGGAACGTACAATTAACCTAAAGCTGTAACTCATTTTCCCTTACATGTTTCACTTCTTTTTGCCAGGAGTGATACAATATGGAAATGACGAAGTTACAAACGCCAGTTTTCGCTGCTTACACGGCTCATCTGGAAGTGTTCTCTTGTCTAGTGACCCGGCGTGCTTTAATCCCAACGCATGGAGCTTGCAAAGGGGGGCTTCTTATAAATAAAGTTCACGGAAGTCCCTCTACCATCTGACCAATACAGTCTCTTTGCTGGTGACGCCATGTTTGTTTTGCAGTTCGTACTTTCCGGAAAAGTCTTCTGTCCCGTTTATGAAGCTGACTGATCCCGGACGCGTTTCCAGACAAGTCGTGTGCTTCTCGTGGCCTGTGCTGTGTTGAGTTGTCTTCCAGAATGTTCCTGGATTATCTCCATAGTCCCAAAGGTGCTGAATATTTACCGTCAAACCTTGTACCTTTGCGTTCGTTTCCTAATAGGATTAATTGTTGCATTATTTTCCTCTAATTCAACTCTGTTTCGTGGACCAGATAAATGCACATGTGCTGGCCTGTGGGCCCGTATATTCGGGTGGAAGGCTGTTCAAAACTCGTCAAGATTACCGCCTGTCGTGACTGAGGTAATTGTAATATTCTTTAGTAAGTAAAGGTATAGCACTTGCAAACAGGTCACGATTATTTCGTTCTAAATTCTTACATACGCAGCTCAACCATGTTCCATACCACATATTCAAAAAGGCGCTCTTACTGCCACATGATTCACTCAGGCGGCCTCAAGTTGCTCACCATTTTTTGCGGTCTTCCTGCCTTTTCTACATCGATAAAGCTCTTAGGATCACCGTAATCTCGGTTCACTTAATGCCTTAACAATAATGAGGAAAGAAGAAAGTAAAGTGCGAGGTGATGATTCACCCCAATCACACACGCCTGGCTGATGGATCGGGAGAGGAGTGCCAGTTGCCTGGCCCTCTAGGTCAAGAGACTTAACCCCACTGGATTTATACCTGTGGGGATATGTGAATAACCCAGTCTGGCAGGTCAAAAACGATGATCATCAACTGTTGAAAGACCACACTAGGGAAGCAGTGGCTACGGTAACCCATTATGTGCTTCAAAACGCGGACAGACGTCCGTTATCTTCTTGATATATGTCGTGCCACCAGTGGTGCCCACGTTGTAATCTGATAAGGTGGGTAGAGTCAGGAAAAAAATAGTCAATTGTTTTTCTTTATAGCCGTGCAAACTGCACGTGCAGATCTTGAAATATAAATATGTATTCTTATAATAAAACCAACTAGGTGCACTAACTTCTCAAATTTATTTTTGGAATAAAACTCTACACGTTTCGGTCAGTTCCTCTGTCCATCATCAGGAGTTTTTCACTGTACACACAGCAATGGTATATGTTATAGAGATTTGTTGACAGCTTGCGAGTAGGATCAGGACGGAACGTTGGATGAACTGGTGACAGTTGCGAACACAAAAATATGTAAGGGTATTATATTTTATGGGTCAGACTTGTTATGCTGCACTATATATTTCTGCAGTAAGCTTATTGTACACTTCAGACCTGATGCAGATGGCTTCGTTCTGTTTAGCTGACAGTTTGGCAAATTGCTGGGGACACTAATTCCGTATAATACATGATGTGTTTCTGATTAGGCCCTGCTGATAACTGATTTAATAGGATGCCGAGTGCATTGCGCTTTGTCCTCATGTGTAATGGTTAAACCAGTGAACAATTTATTAATCTGACATAACTGGCATCCAACAGTCAGGCAGTGGGAAACAAAGCAACGTCGAAAATAATTAAACCATATAGTCACAGAGCGAACACTAGTTTTAGTTAGGGTAAAGAAAATCTTACATGGAATTTCCTTTGCACAAAATATGATTTGTCAAAAATGCGACAGAAAAACGTGTTGACACTACAGTAACAAGCGTCGAAAAGTCGAAAGCAATGTTCAAACTGGAAAAGAGCATGTTGGCTTTTATAAATTCGTAAAGCAGTAAATGTGATGCATCGTTCGTAACATGTATATGCTTTTCGCATATTTTTCAGTAACTTCTTTTGAAAGGAGTAACATGTTTTGGTATATGAATTTTCATTTGGAATTTAAACAGAATAGTTCACTGTAAAATGATGTATAGTATTGTGACTGCACTGTGGCCACGAACGGTAATTACTGTTTGCAATCTGAAGTTTAAATTTAATAGAAAATTGTAATGCTTACAGAACTTATGTATCGACATATTTGCTATGTTCTTCACAATAGAAGTACAGTCAGCTACAAGTAAGATGAGATAAAATGAGAGAAAATGGCATTACGTAGAAATTCCCCACTCATTGTAATTTCACGTAATTGGTCAGCTTCACCCTTAATCTCCTTTAACCTCAGTGAAGGATTCTTCGGTACCCAACTCTAAGAGGTTGGTTGGGATTCAAAGATATTCTGGGAGCGATGGTGTAGAAAAATTCCAAAACGATGAAAGGGTTATTACCCTACATGCGTATTCATTTGCGGCTGTGCTACTACGACTTTAATAGAGCCAAACGGCAAATGGCTTCTTCATCCAGCATCCGCTGTCGTCAGTTCTGCCATCAAAAGCCTTGCTTCCCGATGTAAGGATGCTTCTTGCTGATGCATTTCTAGGTTTTGAACACTGTCGTGCTTAAGGGCTGCATTCAAGTTCCCATCCTGTTATTGCACAAAGTCCATTGATATTTGTCGGCACCATTCTTGTGAAGGTGTGTAAGGAGGTGATCATCACCTTTGGCTGACTTTGAAGCAGCCAAGGGGACATACTTTGCGACGTTAGTTGGCACAATGAGGCATCCCAGTGATTTGTCTGCGCTGAAATGTTGGTGGTGGGTTTGGAGGCTCTGTCACTATGGTGTTGATGCTGTTTGTGATGGAAGCGAGCGCCACGTTGATTCTGGCTGTAGATGGGTTGCTTCCATCTTTGCCTGGGCGATGGCTAATGTCCGTAACTCATAATTTAAGCCCGCTTTGTGGAGTGAAGCCTTCTTGAAGGAAAATTCCCTACCTAAGGCCAGTAGGAGGCTAGCTGCTGGACGTGTTTGTATGCACTCTACAGGCGTCGTGGACAAAATCTAATAGTAGACGAACAATATGGAAAAAATTGAGACGTGAATTTTTATGTACCCAATTAGGTCAGTTCGCTCGTTTGGTTCAACATTCAGCCTTTGTTTCTTCCTGAGGGCTGGAGAAAAATAAAACTTTGATTCGTGACGTGCCAAAGACGCGTATTTTGAAGCCAGAGTGTGTTCGGATTTTATGGCGATATTAAGTGTCTGGAACGAAAGAAAATAAAATTAAATTACATCTGTATTTCTGTTGTGTGTTGAACGGAAAGTGGGTCGTAGCCATTTTACAACATGGAAGCACGACGTGTACAAACCGGACATTCACCGTAAGTACGAAATGTTCTTGTGTGTACAGAAACTCCCATTCCGAACGATTTACTCTGACGACACAAAAAAAAGGGGTATAGAGTAAAAGCAAGTGAAAGACAGAGAGAGGGAGAGAGAGAGAGAAGAATGGTCGAAATGCGATTCCAGTTTCCTCTTTTTACAAGCGCGTTTGTCCCGATTGAGTTTATTCATATGTCCTCTGGGAGAAGGGCTTAATGAACACAGGGGCGTTTCCTGTCCATGCAGAGGTCCTTTTTTCGTCCTCATTGTCTTGTCCCCGTGGGCCACATAATTTCCGTTTTATAACCCTGCACAGTTGCTGGTCGCAGTGCTCTCTTGTGATTAATGTGCTGGATTCCATTAGGCGATGATGTTTTTGTTTCTGACTAGCGATATCCTGGGGACGGTGACTCACGAGTCGGAACCTTCCCTTCCTTTCTGGTTGACATATCCCTAACGGCGATAGCCGTCCTTGCAGACTTTCAGTTTCCTTCCTCACGGTATTGTTGCGGTTTACATTATTACATGCCGAAGTGTGCATAAATATGGCACATTTGTGTCGAACAATCTTCACGCCTCTATGCCTTAATGTTTCACGTTCATAATAGAATTGTAAGGCATCACAGAAGTATTGAATTGTCGGTTGAGTGGGTAACACCCTTCGTCATGTTTGTGAAGTTTAGGAACTCACACCTGCAAGGAAGCCAGTTACAGTGACTGACTGCGGTACTTCGCAATTTTCCTCAGTCATCACAGGAAATGTCGGATAGAACCAAAGACAGAAAACCACCGCTTATTCCCCATATGTATACACAGACACGAACAAGGACAAAAAATATTTGGCAGAAATTCAGTAATTTCATCCGACATATCGACCTCTACGGACGGGATATCGTAGTCGGTATAGTTAGTCGCAACGGGCTGGACGGTCTAGGGATCGAATCCCAGGAGTGCGAGATTTTCTGTGCCCACCCAGACCGGGCCTGCTGTGCATTGGGTATGGGGTCTTTCCGGGGGGGGGGGTTAACCGGCCGGGGCCTGGTGCTGACCACCCACCCCGTTTATTGTCCCAAGGTTGCTGATGTGCTGGAGCTGTATCTCTGCCTCCCTTCTGTGCCTGCACAAGCAGGTCATAGGGTCAACTTTATATTTTCGTCCTCCGAAATAATTAGGGCTGTCTTAACTACGAAGGCCTAGAACAAGCTAATGAGATATGAAAACAGAGTTGAATAATGTATCACTACCAGGTTACCAGTCATTGCGAAATGTCGCTAAGTTTGTAGAAGTGCATCTGCGTTATGTCAGTGTAGCGGCCCGCCGACTGAGGCAAATTGTTATGCTTTATGCTGCTGAAAAAATGCCGGTAACATAATTTAAAAAATCAAGGTCTACTCAGTAAGACTATAATTTCGAAACTACCTGGCATTCTCTCCGTTCTTCATAATTTTTTTTTTACAAATCTGCGTGATATTTCCTTTACGATGCTATATATTGTTTGTATGTTCGAATTGCATAATTAACGTAATCCTATACACAAATGAAATTTATGTAAAGGTATGTCAGACCGCTGTTGCGTGACTCCAAAGTATTGGATATTTTTCAAAACATACGTGTTTTAGACAGTGGGATGATGTGAACGCACTGTTTACATCAAAGGAAGTTAGCAAATTTGTACTCCTACGTCAGAACATGCCCTCATGTGCCTTGAGGGAAGGGATAATGCGAGGGTACGGTGGGGTATGGGAATCACTCATGTGCTGCTGAAGAACGATTACTCACTGAGTCAGTGATAGGCAGTCAACCACGATAAAATAGTGCAACAATGGAGGGGAGTTGGGGGGGGGGGGCAGGTGTTCCTAGACAGACCGTCATTTGTCAATTCTCTTGATGGCTGCCAGAGCAGCACCACAGGATTCATTACGCTAATTATGTCGACAATCTCATTTTTTTCTCCCTGGTGACCGAGTTAATACAGACAAAGCATGTAGATTGCAAATAGAATTGAAGTTTGAAAGGTACATGCAGATTGTACTTTATCTACCGTCCTGTATTAACTGCTTTGTGCGGTACACAACGGCGTAAAATATACAAATGACTTAAAAAACGACAACACTTTTAATTTTATTGATTTTTGTTTATGACTGTTTGTCATTCTGCATAAATATTAATATATTAGTCCATACCTCTATTTAAATCAGGGGTGGTGAACTTGTAGCTGGATGAGGCATGCATCCCTCCCTGTGATAAACGTGGCTTGCGCCACAGAAACGCCTATTTGTGTGTTCGTACTCCTCCTATAAGTTATGCCATGCTTATCTCTGGATGCTGTTGTTCGGGTGGAAATTTTACGCAGTTTAAAAGATTTTCAAAGGAGATTTTCAAAGGAGCTGCATGAATTTCGGGTAAGATGTTTCAAAATACAAAACTTTTTTGTATGTGTAACAAACAAGAGTGTTCTGCTGTTCTAGGAGTATGCGTGTAATTACGGTCTAAAGCACTAATGCGCATTGCTTGATTCTGACACCTTTATACAAAAATGTAGTTGGGCCCGAACCCGTTACTTTTTTTTGGAATTGTATGTACTTTGCGTGATTGCAGGCTTCAGGCGTGAAGTTGATGAAAACTGCGCTCTTGTGGATTATTACGAAGCGAGTAGTAGTAATTTCGTACCGACGTTTCGGGGCAACCTATGGCGGGACTTATAGGTGTTCCCGAAACGTCAGTAAGAAAGTACCAATACTCTCTGCGTAATAACCCAAAATAACGCTGTTCTCTTATGTGTACTTGTTTTCTCAACTTGTTAGGGAGCATAAAGATATGCCCTTCTTTGTACAGGTGTACCGTATGAGGCACCCCAAAGATCAGATGTGTATAAATACTGAAACAAGCATATAAGAGACTGTCCCCCTTTTGCAGTAGACACTTCCAGCATTTGCTGGGTTATTCAGCACAAGTTCTCTGCCTGGTTTCAGTGCTGTTGGCTAACATTTGTGAGGTAATTCTGTAATCAGCAACATGGTTTTTGTCACAAGAAGGCCTGAAAATGACCACATTAGGTCGCAACATGTTGTCATAACTTGGTATATAATATATACTGTTTGTGTTTGTTTCCTGCACTATTGCGATCAACTCAACGGTGTCATAAATATACAAATTATAACTTTAGCCGTATTTTACAATGTGTCCCTTTTATCGTGTCCCTGAACACAGCACTTGTCAAGCCGTATCCCGGCAGATGCAGGCTTTCTATACGATAAGCTACCGTGCTCAGGAGCAGAATAAAAGGGACACTCTGTATATTATGCAACGTGAAGAGTATACTAAATTGTGTTATTATTGCCCTAATTTGTAACTATAATGTCCGTAGAATTATGTCTCTTCAGAATCGTGCTTGTGAATTTCCGGCCCAAATACTTGAATAAAAGGCAACGTAGCCCAGTCAGACACAGAGACCCGGATACTGGCCAAACGACCTGGTTTGGATTACTTGCAAAGGCGTCGCTTGCTTGTTCAGATCCGTTCTAAGCCCCACACTGCCTTCTCTCGATTGGGCACCCAGGAGTTCTTTCCCTGTTGTAGACTGCTTTTGAAATGTGATGGCACACGCACAGAAAGCAGATTTCGTCTTTCAGCGAAACGGACGAGTCCATTCAAATCGGCGGGGGTGTCAGTTCAGTCGACTACTGGCAGCCGAAGTGTGCGCATCATCTGTAGTAATGCTGGTTACACCATGTTCCGAGGTAGTGTGAAGAGTACTGGCTACCCACTGCATTCGCCAGTTTCCCCTTCACTTCCCCTCCCGTACGTCACCGTGTGCCATCACATTTCAGTAGGACTCTACAGCGAGCGCAAGTACCTTTTCCTACCTACATATTCAAGAGTCTTTTTGTTTCTATACATTATGAATATTTCTGTCGTTCTTTTGAATAATGAAAGTTTTTCCAAACCGTGTACGTTTTTGGTATGAGACAGGCACTGTTCTTACTGCTAACGGCTCGTCTGTCTTATGAGTAGTCTAGGAAGGTCTGTGAACCATACAGAAGATAACCATGTTAGTGTAACAGTACCCAGTGAACTCCTTTATCCATGTCATGTTTTGATAGAATTACGTAAATTAATTAATTAATGGGTGATAGTGTCAGCCTTTACACAGACCTGTACCGTACACAACCGCAGACGTGAAAAGCAGCTAATTACTGATTATGTGGTAGGCCCTTGCAACGTGAATTAGATTAGTGTTTTCACTGTAAAGTTATAATTATTGTGGCGTACGAATACCGAATATCAAGCACTTGCGTTTATACAAATCGCAGTCAGTTGAAACACAAGTACAACAACACAATGTAACTGGTCTTCCAACGCCACCCATGTGCAGCATTGGAAGACACAGTAAATGCAAACATTTGCTGTGCCATGACACAGACGATCATGTTTTCGTTTTTTTAGTTTGTAAAACCTTTTATTATACCTTCGTTACACAACAATGCGGTGCAGTTGTCTGTATTATTGCACAGTCTACTAAGCTACATGTGCAATAATACAGACAACTACACCACGTTGTTGTGTAACGATGGTATAATAAAAAAATTTACAAACTAATAATACGGTAGCACAACGGGATGGAAAACACCCGACTTAGAATGTTTTCGTTTGTTATAAACTTCAATTGTTTCTATAAAAAAACACTAAAGCCCCTATACGTTTAGTTATAAACAGTATATGAAGCATCCGTTTCAAGGATATATTTTATATAAGACACAATTTTAGTTTTAATCATGTTATTTTTTTTTCGGACAGTCGGTAGTTTTGTATCGAATAAAGTAAGTAGGCTATAGCCTACGTAAAAGGGCATTATTGTTCATGTGCATGCTGCAGTTATTGTTGGCACGGCCTTAGCACAACAGGAGCTGTCCACCACTGCTTGTTTTTGACATTCCGGTGACCGAACAAGAAAGTTTAGGCTAAGTTGCAGAATTCCAGGAGGCGAGTTCAAGGTGGCTAATATGGGAGAGTGGCGGTACAGCTCCACGCATTCTTAGCTTATGCACTTGGTAGATCCGAGTCTCTCTACCGGCGAGGGAATTGCCACCATTCCGTAAACGGCTTGTCTAGACGCTCTGGGAAAGAAAAAAACTTTCCTTTCTTTTGCCCGTAGTCGAGACCCATCTAATTCGTAGCCTAGCCGTTGTTTTGACTGAGCTACACCGGTGTCAGAATTTAAGGGAACTTGTACTCCTCACCCAGTATTGTGCGGATGATAAAATCGAGAAGAATGAGATGGACTGGGCATGTGGCGCGTATGGGTGAGGAGAGGGGGGTGTATAGGGTCTTGGTGGGGAAACCGGAAGGAAAGAGACCACTGGGGAAACCTAGGCGTAGATGGGTGGATAATATTAGGTTGGATCTCCAGGAGGTGGGATATGGGTATATGGACTGGATTGGGCTTGCCCAGGATAGAGACAGGTGGCGGACGCTTGTGAGTGCGGTAATGAACCTTTAGGCTCCGTGAAATGCGGGGAATTTCTTGACTAGCTGCAAACCAGTTAGCTTCTCAAGAA
>Ga0136643_10015094_pt1 | contig 11605 bp, 5 predicted proteins | sample TergutLab28metaG_FD_96883 | JGI IMG/M metagenome (GOLD analysis project Ga0136643, IMG submission 96883) | Labiotermes labralis P1 segment gut microbial communities from Petit-Saut dam, French Guiana - Lab288 P1 (version 3) (version 3) | ecosystem: Host-associated > Arthropoda: Insects >...
ATATGGACTGGATTGGGCTGGCCCAGGATAGAGACAGGTGGCGGACGCTTGTGAGTGCGGTAATGAACCTTCGGGTTCCGCGAAATGCGGGGAATTTCTTGACTAGCTGCAAACCAGTTAGCTGCTTAAAAAGGACTCTGCACCATGGAGTAAATAAGTAAGGTTTATTAATTATGCATGCATGTTTGCAAAATTACATACTCTAAAATTTACATTTAGCGGTTTGACACGAATCCTTATAGTGTGAGAAATTCTGGCCTGATCCATGGTCCTGGTGACTATTGATTCAACAATCCCAGTAACTCCACCAATCACCATACCCTCCCCAGCAGTTCTATTAAGCTTGTGTGGTGCAGTAGTAATTGTCTTTTGTACAAAATATTCACGTGTCTTACATTTATTTTATTTGATACTTTAAAGTATTGTGTTACACTTATAGTATTGTATTTTATGAGTATGTTACAATTTGAAATTGTTACAGTGTTCAGTTTTCTACTATACGATTAAAATCCCCCTTATCTGAATATTTCAATTATGTGGAAAAATTTTTCACATACTATGTGAATGTGATTTAATAGGTGGTTTTCAGGATTGAATTAACCATGCAGTCTGTGATGATAACTGTGCTATTGGCCAGGTGGCTTGGGGTTCAAATGCCTCCAGGAGGCAAGAGATATATCTCTTCTCTAGAATGCCCAGACCAGTTTTGGGGCCCATCCAGCCTGCTGTTCATATCACATATCATATTAATACTGCAAAAGTGAGTCCATTAAAGCAGGTGTAGTTGTCCATAATTTGACACCCAATATATACGCATGTGAAATTCACCTTCTTTCCCTAACCCAGCATACTGTTCTCAAACTCAGATGTTAAATTTGCCGTTCCATATCATATCATTTAATCTCTTTCCATGGATCCTTATGGGAGTACAAAATTCATATGGATATGAAAATAGTCAATACTGTACATAAAAGTAACAAAAATGTTTGCTTAAGAAATCAAGAAGTGAAGTCAGTATACAAATGTACAACAATTTTAGTTACTAGGCCTAGTATGATGTTTGAGGATTTAACATAATATCAATTATTCTAATATAAAAAAACATAAAAACACCAATTGGATACAGTACTTTTTGGACAAAAAATAATTTACTACACCACTACATAACAGATAAAGACTGGTACATTCCTGCAGTTACATTTTATACAAAACAAGATCTAAAATATAGATACAAAAACTAAATTTGTAGTTAAAGAATAAAATAAACATAAATGTATATCTATTTTATGTGCCAAACTTTCAAATACCAATTCTGATCATACATAAATAAATTTAATTTCATTTAATCTACTCTGTATCTTCTTACATCACATTATTCTCCAGAAAATAATTATGCACCATTTGAGAAAGCATATCATATTTTGTTCTGTCAATGTCTGCAGTTTGACTGCCTGCTTTTATGAACACTTGCACCCCTGCACAGGGCATATGAAAATGATCCTGAACAAATGAAAATAGTGAAGAACAACTAAATGGATCCCCATGAATTTTAATATTGGGAAGTTTTATAACAAACAGTCCAGATATTTCAATTCTCATGTAAGTCTGACAATTTAAACTACCACATTACATAATGCAACTCAGTGCCTGCATGTATGAATTCTGCAGCACCTATCACATTTTTGAGCCCCTGTTCAAGTCAAGAAAATTAAATTAGACTCCCTGCCTTTCAATTTCAGTGCACCAAAATATGAGTCTGTTGCTCCACATAGTCTGTACCTTCACCGAATCCTAGCTACAGCAGTAATATAGCAAGAACTGTGCATCAACTGCAGTGCTGATGGTGGAATGTGTAGAAAGCAAACACACAATACTTACACTCTGCGTATGATTTTGTAACTTATTTTATTTTATCCAACATGTTTGAAGCTTTTCATTTGCATATTTGTATTTCAATTTGCACAATGTCTACAAATACGAGTAATTGTGTGTGTGTGTGTGTACTGTCCAGGAAATGCAGTTAAGTAGTAATGCATTCGTGTTCATTAATTAACATTTTCCCAACAGAAGTGACTTGTTCAGTGATATCCCAACTCATACAGTCCCCTGGTACTGCAGCCTGCTGTACCAACTGTAACAGTGTGGTGACACAGTCCCTTCATACTGCAGCCTACTGTACCAGCTGTAACAATGGGATGACACTGAGTCCCTTGGTGCTGCAGCCTACAGCACCCATTGAGACAGCAAGATGAGACTCTAACTCTTGGTACTGCAGCACACTGCACTAGCTGTAACAGTGGGGTGACACTGAGTACCTTGGTACTGCATTCGGTTTACCAGCTGTAGCTGTGGGGTGAGAATGAGTCCCTTGGGAATGTAGTCTATTACGGGTGAAACCTAGGCACTGGTACCTCATTCTGTTGTACATACCAGCTGTAGCAGTGGGGTGAGAGTCCATTCATCAAAATATCAGGGGATTATATAACAAAACAGATGAGTTGTTATACCTCTGGACAACAGAATTTCCTCATATATTATGCTTCACAGAACGCCATCTACGTGACCATGAAATAAATAGTACACATAATATATATTATAACCTTCGGGCTAAATATTGTAGAAAGGGCCATAAATATGGTGGAGTAAGCTAGGTAGCTAAATGTATACCACCATCATCCATTCTTACAAATTACTCATATATTCTAAACAAGACAGGCATTATACGTACAACGTAACACTGAGGCATGTTCGTGCAATCACTGTTGCAGCGGAAAAGCAATCAATATTACATATTCTGAGTGTGTGTTTGTAGCCTTAGCATATAATGTGCATGCACCATATTGACATCTGTGGCCCACCCAGCTCTACAATATTTTTCCACATCATTTCATAAATGGAACAATTTAAAAAAAAAAAAAAAGTTATTGAACATAAAATATCTATTTTGATTTTCTCTACAAATTTTATGTGTAACATTTATCATTTTGAGAAGAATTCAGCAAGAATTTTTCATAAATGTACATAGATCTTCACATAACATACCTGTTATTTGTGTCAGGTTTTAATGAAACTTGAATTTTTTTTAAAGATTTTTAAAAAAAACTCAAATACCAAACTTCATGAAAAACTGTCCAGTGAGAGCCGAATTATTCCATCCTGACACACAGATGGACATGATGCAGCTAATAGCCACTTTTCATAATTTTGCTAACACACTCAAAAACCGTTCATTTTGCAAGATAATAGTACAAGACAAAATATAAACCTTGGGTAAGATGTAAAACTTTTACTCTAAATATTTTCTGATATGTTGGATAGTACAGACAACAGGACCACTGATTTCTGATTGTGGTGGGGATTTTAAGTGTGATTAGTTTTACAAAAATAAATCTTATGCGTATTGGACCGTGCATCATCTTGATATTTGAATAAAGGTAGACCAGCTTGATGACACTTGCTTTATTATGTCAGTTTACTGGTCAACATGTTTCAGAAGTTAAAACATCCATCTTCAGGAGCTTGCGACTTCTTGTTGTGTAGGCTGTAATGATAAGAGCCTACACAACAATGCAACAAGTAGTTGCAAGCTCCTGAAGATGGATGTATTAACATCTGAAACATGCTGAGCAGTAAATTGACATAATAAATCAAGTTGGTCTACCTTCATTCAAATTACAAAAATAAATGTTGTTCTGTAATATGCAAACATTAAGGATGGTGAAGTATGCATTAAAATAAGAATATATTTGGGAAGTATGTATGTTAATGTATGCCTGTGCATTACCACCAGGCTCCAGATACATGTACATGTACTTACGTGTAACCTCTGTCCCACTCAAAGCTGTCCAGAAGACTCCACACAGTGTAGCTCATCACACTGCAGTCATCCTTATTAAAGGCCTTAATAATGTGATTCATGTGACTCTGAAATATGATGACACACTGTATTGGGATTGAGTTCAATGCTAGAAGTCCTTGGGCAAAGGAATCTGTAATAAAATCTTAAATGGTCTTCCTTCATCAAAAAAATTTACTATGTTGTAATTTCATATGGTTTTCATCGTGCGGTTACCAGCCATTTCTGCCATGTATTCAACAGGTTTGTAGAAGAATTATCAGACCAGAGAACTGCTGTTTTAAAGGAGGATTTTAAATTTTTTTTGTCAGGCCATCTATACAAGTGCTGTAATAGTACACACTCCTGATGTTCATGCTAATGGCAATTTTTTGTGTAACAGTTTTTTTGTTCTTGATTTCAAACTTTTGCCGTGTTCTGAATGTTGTATGCTTTCTTCTGGGTAATTCCCCGATATCTGAATTTTATATGCCAACATTTCAGAACACTCTGTTCCATCTTCATAGGCAGGTAGGTATGGAGAATGACTAGGTTTGAGAAATGTTGGGGTATTTATATGGGAAAAGGTTTGGCTCGAAAATAGCCTGAGCCAATAGGAAGGAGGGTGACAGGGTAGGGGCAGGTCAGAGTACAGAAACAGGCTGTGTAGGGTTATGACGCACATGGAGGCCACTGGCAGGTATGTGAAGGAGATAAGGTGCATGTTGGGGTGAGCCATGGGATGGCAGAAGTCAAACTATTGTCTTTTAGGTGGCTGTCTCCTTTCCTTAAGCTTGTGTAGAAGGGGTTTCCAAAATTTGCTTAAGGTCAGGGCATCTTCTCTGTTGATGTCGTGTGGGTGTATTTGAAGTTCAATAGCTTCCCTGATGAGTCGATCCATGTATCTGCTTTTAGCAGAGAGGAGTTTTGTGTCCTGCAGTTTAATAATGTGGTCATGATTAATGCTGTGTTCTGCTACTGCTGATTTGCAGTCTTATATGTCTATTGTGGTCTTTGATTCAGAGCTGGATGGATCGACCGCTTTGTCCAATATAAACCCTGCACATTCAAATGGGATGCTGTATGTACCTGGTGTTCTTAATCCCAATGCCTCCTTGACTGGTGGAAGGTAGCTGAAAATTTTTCTAGGTGGTAGGGCGTCACTTTTGATCTTGTGTTTGGCAAGCATTCTGCTGAGTCAGCCATATGTTGTATGGGTGTATGCAGTTGAGGTGGATTTTTCATTGGTCTTGGTGGTCCGTGTTGCCGGTTCCATGGCTCGTCATATCTGTTGAGGGCTCTATCCATTGTCCTTGAAGATGGTGGTGAGAAATTCTAGTTCTTGGGTGAGGGAACCATGGTCACACAGAGTTTTGGCTCTGTGTATCTGGGAAGCGAGGACTGAGTATTTGTTAGCATGATGGTGATGTTAATTCTGGCATAGGTAGAAACTGGTATGGGTGGGTTTCCGATATACTCTGTGTCCTAGGGAGCCATCCGTTTTTCTGTAGATGTCAATGTTCAGGAATGGAAGGTGGCATTCTTCTTCTTTTTCCATTGTAAACTGTATCTTGTGCAGTCCATTGAGGTGGTTCAGAAATTCCGTCAGTTTTTCTTGGGTATGGGGCCAGATGACGAAGTATCACCTACATATCTGAACCAGCATACAGGCTATTTTCGAGCCAAACCTCTTCCCGTATAAATACCCCAACATTTCTCAAACCTAGTCATTCTTCATACCTACCTGCCTATGAAGATGGAACAGAGTGTAGTGCCTTGTAGAGAACACTTTATTTTATTCTATTTCATTTAATTTTATATATTTCATATATGCTGGTAGCATTTTAAGGACAGCTGGGTGCATCTCCCAGTTGAACAAACAGGAAGTCCAGATCACCTATCATTCACATAGCAACAGCAAATAGTTGAAGCTACAGAAAACTGTTGCTAGGTGAATGCAGGAAATGCTGACTTTGGCTTAGAAGCGTGGTGTGGTTTTGTAAAGCAACGAGAGAGAGTCTTTGTTGAACCTTCAGTAACGACAGACACCTGTGGGAGCAGAGAAGGAGCAAAATTTATAAGATGTGGGCTTTGTTGCTCATTATTGTATCAGGTAAGCGTGGTTAGGTTGTTCTGTGCCAAATCGAAGTGTAGAAATGATTTGGATTATATTTGGTTTTATTTGAGGTGATCAGACTTTCCTTATGGAAATTCCTTTATAGGAAATTGTAATCTTTGTGTTGGAGAAGTACCCTAAGCTGGCCTTAGATTTTGATTGGGTTATTGTGCTTTCTTTAGTGTTATATATTTATGTAATATGTTGTAGTGTCGTAGAATATATTATTTAGTGAAATACGTCATAGTAATGTCCAAAGTGGTGGCAGCAAATACCCTTTCTAGGTAATGGTGTCTGTGGTTGGGACAACTGCCACACTCCACTACATGAGTGTTCTGAAATGCTGGCATATAAAATTCAGATGCCGGGGAATTACCCAGAAGAAAGCGTAGAACAGTTTTTTTTGTATTAATTTTATGCATTCATGGTGCTAAATTATTGCACAAAAGTTTTTTGTTGCATTATAGTTGCATAATTGCAGTGTCATTTCATTTCCAAGTGCCTACGTGACATTTACAGCAGTACGCAGTTGACAATTATCATGAGGTGTGGTGATGTGACTTCAGTCGAGAGTGTTCTAGAACATTCCAGCTTACGTGGTATAGCCCTTCTCTGCTTAAGTAGGCGAGTAAGAATAGCATCTCTCTTTGTCCTGTAGCTTGGCTAGAACAGCTACCAAGTGGCTCCATGCTTGAAAGGACATGTTTATGCTGGCTCTCTGCATAGGCAGCAGCAAGCCAGTTACATTCCCAAGATTTCATCAATTGCACTAATAACTGTGATTGTTTATAGGGAGCAAGTGATAACAGTAATTATTATTCCACAGGGGAACTGATCATACTATGATGTGTGCGTATTTGCTCTGTTCAGTGCGTCAGCAAAACTAATTGGTATTAATATGGCACATTGAAATGTTAATAATTACAGTGTTTAGAGGAAACAAAGGTGTTAACTATGTAAAAACAAATACAAGTGAATTATAATAGTGTTACTAAAATTATTAGTGATGCCACAAGTATAAGGCATAATATGTGAACAAACAATCAAGATATCATACATGTTATCAGCGTGCAATTATTATCCACACTATACTGGAAGCAACAGCATTATACAGTGTGAATCTAATTTCAAGGCAACCAAGTTACCAAATTAAATTTATTAGTGTTGTGTATATTAAATTAGATCTTGATTTGGAACTGGCATTTAATTTAAATGAATAGGTATTCCTGTTCACATCAGTATGTTCCCCTGAAACCAGAGACAGGGTGCCTACACCCCAACTTACCTAAGGGTTCCAGATGTAACTTGTCTTTTATGTATGTCAGAATTTGACCCATGCCCCACCAAATATATGTATAAATATAATTCTATTTATTTATATTGAATAGGTTTGTGTATTGTTAATCCTGTAACTGTCCATTCAGATAATAAGCAAAGTGAAGTTGTGTTACAATCTTAAAAAGTAACTGTGGGTACAGTAAATAAGAAATGTGGAAACAATCATTTTAAGTATAGAAATTAAACTAAAATTCTTGATGGTAAAGTATATGTATGGTTGAGTTTATGTATAACACTTTATGCACACTGAGGGGATATCTGTATCTGTGACTACTTTTGACTCTGATGAAACCAGGGGAAGATGGGTTACAACGTCTATTTCAATTTGTTATTCCTGTGTTTCACAAAACTGTTGTATGTATTCACATGTACTTCTTTTCTTCTTACCTCACTTTAAGTTATTAATGAAATAGACTCAGTCATCATATATATATATAAAACAAGAACTGAAATTTCTCCACCAGATATGGTCAAAGAATTTCTAGCTTGGCTGCAATGTGACACTACTGTGGTTAGTGTATATTTCCTCTACTAGATAGTTGTAAAATACGAGAATCTGAATCATATGCCATTAATTTAAAAACATAAAATGTTCTTCAGAAATGACATGCTGGGAAGTAAGGTCATGATATGCAGTGATATCTGCTATTTGTATTGCTAGTACCTGTGGAATACTCCATTAGCTGAAACTTTGCACACAAACTGGACTGATTGGGCAAGAGCTTATCATGTCACACATTTGAAAATATTATTTTGGTGATTATTTGGAGGACAGAGAAGACAATATGAAATGTCTTCTTGTGTTTAACTAAGACTGAAATAACATAACTGTAAAATACAGACTGTTCTTAATTTCCTTTTCTAACAAAAAATTGCTGAAAATATAAAGATGCCCATTTGCAATTTGCACTTCCAGGGATAAAGTTTTCATGCACAAAATGCAGCAAGATTCATAATTTTATCTTCAGTGATTTGGCTGACATTAATTTTGTAATGGTAATCAGGAATATTTTCTATAAATCTGACAAATCTCAGTAGTTTATTCTGGTATGCATGACAGTATTATAATACTTCGCTTAATGTCAATTTAGAGTTTAGATTCAAATTAATGTAAAATGTGACTGTTATGGGCATCTTTTGCAGAAGCTGTGGACATAGTTCCTAGAAAACATACTTTTACCACTTACAATGATGTATTTAATTCTTGCTGTGACTCCAGTTTCCCCACTGTCAGAGTATCCATTTCCTGTAACAAGAACTGGAGTATTGCTGTAAGCTCTCTTGATCCAGTTTAGCAATTTACATAAGCCCCAAGGCACCACCTTTGTCAGGAACCAAGTATTCTGGGCACTCACGTTACCATACGAGTATTTCTATTATGATGTTCTTAAAATTGACCCTAATACCTTTAGATATTTACTGGCTGATGAAGGCCACTTTGAATGGATATTGAGGATAACATTATTGTTTGGAGCATTCATTAAATCTATTGATGGTTGAGGAGCTCTCACTAATCGAGTAATGTAGTAATTCAACCCAAGGTAATCAGAGGTACCTGTAAAGAAATTTTTAAATAGAAGTTAACCTGAAATCCTATTGCCTACAGGTGCTAAAAAGGACAACAGAAGCAAATAAACTGTCAGAAAATAAAATAACAGAACATACACAATAGACACAACAGTTAAGAACCTTTTTGTTATATTATAATAAGAACGAACTTTCAAAACCTACAGGAACCTGACAAATATAATTTGTCATTACAAGTAATGGATGTTGTTAGACAACAAGTCAATGAACATAACATGTGTTTGAAAATGACATATCCTATGTCAGATATTTGACTGCTGTCAATGAAGAATTAGCTCAAGTAAACAACATTGCTACTGATTATATTAACAGTAGAGGAACTTCTAGTTGATTAAATAGCCATGTATTATTTACTATATTGAATAAAGAGTCTTACATTAACCTTGTAGAGCTTCACAGATCAAGAGAATTTTGGAAGACAGAAGAGACAACAGATTTATTACTCAGAAAGCTAAAATGTTGTTCAAAGGACTGGAAGACAATGGAAACATTAAAGACACAGAGTTCACGGTAGTTGTTTTCTTTTTATGCAACATGTATATAGCAAATTGATTACAGGAAGAGAATGTTTTGTAAAGCCATGCCCTTCATCTGGGCAGGAACTACTGCAGATTTGATGAATACTGACATTCTGCAAATGATATTGATCAATCCCTTAATGAGTTAAGGTAAAGAGATTCATTTTCCAGCAAGTTGAGAGACAAGAACTATCAGCTGTTCAGTGAAGTGAATTAGAATCTTGGAACATTTCAATGAATAGAATATTCTTCTCAGTCTTGCGAAAGTTACGAAGGTTATCTTCACTGTGCCTGGAACATCAGCACCTGCAGAACATATGTTCTCATAATAAATGCCTGGTCATCTGACAGAAGTGGAATGGAGGACAGCACATCTGATGCCTATATCAGGAAAATAATTTAATATTTGATGTAATTTTACCATGTTCCATTTATGCCAATTACTTGTCGTGCAGCAGTGATATACACAAAGAAGGGGCACTGACTGACATCTGACTTGGACATATATTAGAATTAGTGTGACCATAACATAGCAAACAAGCTACATGTGTCTCATGCATGTCTTTGGTGTGGATCTCATATGTTTATTGTAAAACATAATGCCCACTTTTTCACACACACGACATAACCATGAAGGGGGTTTTAAAATATTTTTAAAAAGGAGACTGTTACACCTAACTGAAACTAGCTGGCTGTAGTTGAAAGAGAAATAAGAAGACATCATGAAAAATATTTTATTTTATTCATGCGTGGCTTTTGCTGAAGTTGCCTCCTAAAGAGCGGCTCATGAAGCTCACATAGCTGGCTAGATTATACGTATTTTCTCTTCTCACAGTCAAATGAGAGTATCCTGGTTGGTAGCCCACTCTCTTAACACTCATTATAGTCAAAAGAACAAATGTATGATGTGTGAATTCATACTAGTAACAGTACTGTTCTTAACAAGACTGAATGTCTATGAAATTAAACAATTTCTGTTTAAATGTGACCTGATTTTTCACCTTTAATATTGGTGAGTTCTTCAGGAGTGAATTTTCTCAGACATGATTTTGGGTATCCCTGAGCAATGCTAAATTTTTCCAACTCTTCCTTTATGATCTGTGGATAGTCATCTGCAGAGCTATATACGGGATTTGCAGAGACCAAGCTGAAAAATAATAGTGGTGTTAGTCCACAATAACATATTAATATATCAAATACAATATGTGTGAAGTGAAATGTAACTGTAATAACAGCAATGAAGATGAGAAATAAAAGTAGGACACAAAGTAATATAAGTACAAAGAATTGTATTTATAATACCCAGAAGATGGAGGCACACTAATGGCATGCATCATAGAACATCATTTTCTTCAACTTCAATTTGTTCAGATTATGTCAAAGATGTCCAACTCTCTGGAACATGCTCTACTTGCTCAACTATGTGGCTGATGAAGTCTGTATAATTTTTAAACAAGAGACCATTAATTTCTTGCAACTACTGAAGTAGATACGACCCTTGTTAATCAGCATGCAATTCTAGATCTACTCCATAAGGAGAAGTTTACTTGATACTGGATAGCTTGCTCAGCTGCTTCCCTGTCAGCTGTTGAATTTGTCTCAGGTTCAAACCATTTGCTGGTCAGGGATATGCCAACCTGCCCTGTAACAAAGTCAGTGTGAAGCTGCAGTTATGTAATGGAGTACACATGACAATGAAAGAATGTGATTGCAGAGTGTGTATCCAGTAGTGTTAACTTTTAGACATTCTGTGCGTGACAAATTTAGAATGAGCTCAAAATGTTGAGAACTGTATATTTGGAAGATCTCCAAAACTTCTCAATGGATTTTAATTAAAATCTGGCAAAGGGAAGGGTCAGTGTACAGTTACCATGCTGAGACATATTTCTGTCTGGTTTGCAGTGTCCTGCTGTAACTCCTATCTTATATGAAGCTCAAATTTAAATTCTGTTAATTTTCTTTAGAACATCTCCTCATACAAAAATATGATACACATATAAATGTAAATATTATTAAGATGCACAGACTACAATTTATATGGAAAAATTTCAGTGCATTGTACATTTTATGAAACACAATGCAAACTAACATATTACTGTATGACATATACAGGGTGTCCCAGGAGGAATGTGCCAGACTTCGGGAGGGTGTTCCTTATGTTAAAGTATACCGATATAACCCAAAACACTTATGTCCAAAGTTGAACGGTTA
>Ga0136643_10015095_pt1 | contig 11604 bp, 14 predicted proteins | sample TergutLab28metaG_FD_96883 | JGI IMG/M metagenome (GOLD analysis project Ga0136643, IMG submission 96883) | Labiotermes labralis P1 segment gut microbial communities from Petit-Saut dam, French Guiana - Lab288 P1 (version 3) (version 3) | ecosystem: Host-associated > Arthropoda: Insects >...
AATCTTTCCCTAACCTTTGCAATGACCAGGTAATGATCTGTATCACACTCAGCTCCCCTGAAACTTCGCACATCCAGTACACTAGATTGCCACCTCCTATATATCAATACGTGGTCAATCTGGTTGTGAGTCTTACCATCAGGGGAGGTCCAGGTGTATTTATGAATGTTCCAGTGAGGGAACATCGTGCTCTTAACAACCAGATTTTTCAATGTGGCAAAGCCTGTACAAAACATAAGTTGTGAATTCAAGAGAATTTACATGTTATAAATAAGGTGGTTGGTACTTAAAATGTTTGAAAAAAAGTTGGCAAAGTAATAGGAATTTTTGTCAGCTGGAAATACGAGTCTCAGAACGAGGTGTGTAAATGAACAGCTGGGTGAGAAAAGGGCAAAAGCCGCAGAAGATAGTAAGGTAGAATCCAGGGGTGTAGTGTCTGTATTGCAGGAATATGCAATGCATAGGGGTGCATGAGCCCATGCAACAAATTATTGTTGTTACACTTACAGAACACCGCCTGTTATTCAGGGTATTGGTGCGAACTTGGAACAGAAAGAAATGAATTGCTTTATTTGGAGACTAAGTCTGTTTATGACAGTTTTACAAAATATGACCATGTACCTCATGGGTACAGCAGGGCCCATTAATGAGCATTGCATATGGCTCCAAAAGCCCTAGCTATTTCACTGGTACATTCGGTGTTTATGGCGTAGTTCTGGCACAAAAGGGTTGTTGATCTGTCTGTCTTGCTTTTAAAATTATTTTTTGTCCCATGTTCAAGAATGTGTCAAAATCACAGAGGAAGGGTGATGAAAACGAATAATTTGGTGCAGAATTTGTGTAGAATAGTAATCTAGTAAGGTAAATTTCAGTTTCATTATGGAATTATAGGATAAGGTTTCCATGCTTGCTTTTACAATATGTTCTGACTTAATAAGTAATTGGTTTAATTTTCCTAAAATGTCTTACGAGGTTTTCATAATATATTAAACCAAATACTGTTTATATTATTAGTCTAAACTTAAATGGGCATAACAGAATTTGGTAATTACAGTTTTCTGGCGTCTAATACACGTTTTTAAGGGCAAAACAACCTAAAATCTGCATGAATCATATTGTCCAAAGGTATATCAGTTTTTTTCTTACCCACCCTAAAATATATGTGCACCTTATAGTCTGAAAAATATGGTGCCACTTTCTACTCAAATGGCCTTTAATCTGAAATATGTCCTTGAGTGGCTCTGGAACCATCTATCCTCATGAAAAATATGCTTGAGTGCTCTTTCTCAAGTGCTGAAGCAAATGAAGAACGGAGTGATGATCATATGTAGTGATGAGTATATGTGGTATATGGATGTGGAGCCAAGACTTCATGCCACTTAACATTTTCTTCATTGTATGCTCCTTAGGCACAATTTTTCTGTTTAGCAGTATTTTGCTGTATCAATGGTGGTGTTGACAAGAAATTTTATGGACACTTGTTTCTTTAGGCATTCCAACCCATGGCAGAATGTGCAAGGAAAATCATTTGTGAAAATGGTTTTGAAGGAAGAATAGATATCATTCCAAAACGTTCAACTAGTATGACTGTTGGTGCTAGTGGGGACATGGAACATCGTGCAAATATTCTGGTGACTGAAGTTTTTGACACTGAACTCATTGGTGAAGGAGCTATTGAAACTTTCAGACATGCTCGTGAAGAGCTTTTAGAGGTAATGACATCTGTAGTAAATAGTCTTTAAACAGATTCAGCATTTTTTTGTGCTGTTTGTTTGAATGTTGGCTCTTCCATCACAATCCCCCCACCCCACCCTCTTATTTTTGTTACTGACATTCATCAGACAAAATAATAACTAAATTTTCACCATCACTGATGTTTCAAGTTCAAACCCATTTACTCATATAGTACCATAGCAAATTTTGTATGTAAGGATCATGTAGCACCCGGTTTTACCTTTCAGAAAGACTGCATTGTGGTTCCATCATCAGCAACTGTGTATGTTCAAGTTGTTGCAAGTAAATTAGCTCAGAACTGGAATAGGTTACAGCCCATTTATGATGTTGCTGGAAGCAATGTGTTGCTGGATACTCCAGTGAAGATGGATCAATGCCCAGGGGCAGCAGCTGTCCATGATATCCAGCTAAGTCAGTTTCCTAAGGACCAGTTCAGTACTATTGTTCCTCCAACACCAGTCTTCAGGTACTGCAGTTACTGACTCAAACACAAAGGGAAATTACAGGCTTGGGGTATGGCAGTTTATCACATAGTTCACTTGTGCTGTCTTTGTGTTGTGAAATTAGGTAAAAATAAACCCCCTGTGGATTTCAGTCATTCTGTTGTTGTGTATAACAGATGCTCACTGAAGTGTTAGATTGGAGAAAATGTTTTGAAATTTCCGTATGATGAAGCCTGTTATGTATTATGGCATGTGAGTTTCTTATGACAGTTTTGATGAAGATCCAGTCTTCTGGAATGTTCGCTGTGTTGACTGGCAAATAAGTACCAACATATTGGAGGTGCATGGTGTCTCCATCTTCAGAGTTGAGCAGTCTACAAGGACTTCAGTACTTTTTTTCTTATCGACACAGTGTAACATCCCAATCTTCATTACTACATGTTTACCCACTGTATGTGTATTCCAGTTATGTCATTTTATATTCTGAGTTATCCCCATGTTACAACAGGTTTGACTGGTCTGGAAGGCTTCCTCTTTTGAAAGAGAGGTCAAATGTACTTGAAGTTATTTCTTCTGATGATGGTGTGGCTGATGTAGTATTCATGTGGTGGAATCTTGTGATGGATGAGAATGGGACAGTCATTCTCAGCTGTGCTCCCACATGGGCACATCCTATGAGTGCGAGTCAGAATGTTCTACCTTGGAGAGATCATTGGATGCAGGGCGTGTACTATCTACCAGATGTTGTATCTGTTCAGAAAGAAGAAAAATTAGTCTTAGTGGGTCATCATGATGAATACTCATTTTGGTTTCATCTCTTCAACAAGAAATTCTGGTAACAATGCTCAGTAATCTTATTACCATGTTATGGAGCAGAACTGACTGAATACTTTGTGTCTGCACCTCCTTCTCCTTATACGTTACATTTCGAAAATATGTGGGTCGTACACTATCCAGATGCTTCCATATTTCTCTCTGTCCCCCCAGAGTACCTTCTTTGCTTCTTTCTTCATTTCTTTCCTTGTTTCTCTCTTTCTTTCTTTTTGCTTTGTTTTCTGTAATATCTTTCCCAGCCATTTTGTGTTGTTTTATTTATATTATAAGGTATTTGTCTCTAAATTACCTTTTTTTTTATCACTTATTTTCTCTCCTTTGTATCTGCCATCTTTCTTGGTCTCTGTTCATACTTTTGCTGTGTACATTCACCCTTTAAAGCACAGGGGTCATAGCACCTCCCACCGGCTTTAACACAGTAAATCTTTATATTTTGCTCCCCGGGTGTATTTTTTGGTTACTCACAACACTGGGAATAAACAGTGAACTGCATTTACCAGTCAGTCTTTGTAGTGGTGGCACTGTGTTTTCTGAGAGGTAGAAACCAAATTTTTAATGGGGTTCGGATGAACTTCATGTTTCAAAGGGTTATGTGGTAAAAGTACTTTTCATACCAGAATTAGGACCGAAAGTTATAAGACAAGAAAACATCTCAGTTTCACCCTGTGCAAAAGCAATAGAATTTCTCTCAGTTTCCACCCAGTAAGACATGTCATACAACAGGTAAAGGGAAGGCAGGATATTTCCCATATATGTTTATTGAACTGGACATGTTATCATCATTACGCTGTTTTAAGTAGTGTTCAGAATACTAGTATGATGTGGGTTACAAATTTGGGAAAACGTTAATGTAAGCCATTTTTATGTAAGTTAAATGTGTTTGATGTAATTATTATGTGTTTTATGGTACCCTAGCAGTGGCAAATGGTGTGTTTTATATCTCATGTGTGACATTATTTACTTTGTTTGCCTTACCACTCGTCTCTTCACTGCATGTTTGTAGGTATTATTTTAAATTAAATTTTAAACCAGGTTTGTCTAAGAAACATAACGGGAGGAAATTAGACGCTCAGATGAAATAATGCACTAGTGCAAGTATTTATCAGCAAAGCATGCAGACTTTTTATGCCATATTTTGAATATGCACATCTTAAAACTCTTGTAAAAGTGGTTGGCTAATGACAGAACAGTTATTTTGCAAAAAAATACTCTCTTGCCAGTGGTTGACTTCATACTTGGAAAGTTTTAGGAGTTGGACATGCTCCAGGTGGGTCCTTGCCTTAGAGTGGATATTTTGTCCTTTTATTTATAGGTGCATCATATTTACTATAACTTAAATACAAGCCGGTGGACTGTTGAGTTAACACAAAGTTTAGTACGTAGTTAATATGTCACATATCAAATAATAACAGTTTCAAAGCCATTTTTAAACAAGGAATCAAAAGTGAACAGTAACAAAAACCGTTGGTATAATGACATTTAGGTGAGTATGTGGGAAGAGCCAACTCCTGAAGTGTGTTGTGAATAGGCCTAAATATGTTTTGAAGAACAGAAATGTTCAGATTATGACATCTTAATGAGATACTCATGTATCTATTACCTGACTTCTTCCTGTTCAGGATTGAAGATCAAAGTTTGCACCGCCCTTTATGTGACTGTGGATTTCATATCGCATGTGGACGTACACGCGTTGGTGCCATGAATGATGAAGACCGCAACTATAAATACATGTCTGTGCTACGTGAACATGTGGCATCAGACAGTATATGTCTTTGCTTGAGTGATGGATCCTTGCTAGGTCCCCTAGCTGCACGACTGGGAGCAAAGAAAGTGTACTGTATAGATGGCAACTCCCTAACACGACATGTGGTTCAGGATTATGTCAGACACAACAATCTGCAAGAAAGAGTGGTTATTCTGAGTAGTGTTCAAGATCTTGTGTCTCTGGTGGGAACGGATGATAAGGTACCTAGCTACAGCGTTAGAAAGAAAATTAAAAGAAGATTTTTGAAACCATAAGAGCAGCATGAAATATGTTAAATTTTGAAGTGAGGTGGCACAGTGCAAAGGCACCGTACTTGCATTCAGAAAGTGCTCAGTTCAAATCCGAACCAAAGGCTTGCCTTAATCTTTTAAAACCCTAGTGGTTACTAAGTGTACTGCCATGTTTAATCCTAAAATCTCACCATCTTGTAAACATAGTGTATTTATGTGTTGCATATGATTCTTACAATAAACAGTGATTGTTCCCCTATACAGCATTGATTGGGCTTTATGATTGAAGCACACTGTGTTCTATGTGAGGCAGGAACTGAAAGGTAATATGATTGTCAGTATGTAAGGACTGAAGGAAACAGGTTTGACCTGTTTGCAACAGGTATCCCAAAACTTGCTAGAAAAGCAAAAGAAGATCCCCAAAAAAAGCAGTCAGGGTAGCAGTTAGCCCAGCTAAGAACTGAACTGACAAATACACATCTGACATAGAACCACCCTGCCCAGTCAAGCTGAAGTGTGTGATGTTGAATTGTGGAAGAATTAAGATGTGTAACAAACTAACATCATGCAGATTCCTTCTTGAGAAGCTAACAGTTCCATAGCTAGTCAAGAAATAACTCCCATTTTGTGGAACCTATAGGCCCAGTACCAAGTTCGCAAAGTCTGCCACCTGTCCTTCCCCTCAGTAAGATGAATCTGTCTGCACCCTTCCATCTTATTTCTTCAAGGTCCTTTTTAAACTTACCCTCCAATCTATGTGTGAATCTTTCAACAGGTCTGTTTGTTTGGAGTTCCCCACCAAAACTGTGTATGCATTTCTCATCCTGTCCATGCATGCCACATGCCTTCTCCAGCTTATCCTTAATTTGATCATTCTAATATTTTTTGGTGGGAAGCAAAAATTATGAAACTACTCATTGTGCAGTTTCTCCAGTCCCCTGTTACATGCTTCCTCTTAGGTCCAAATATGTTCCTCTACACACTATTGACTGTTAACCTGTCTTTTTCCGTTAATGTGAGGGACCAAGTATTAAACCCCTCTAAAGCAACAAGTAGAGTTTATAGCTGTATTGTTATTTATGTTGTTAGATAGCAAATGGAAAGACGAAAGATTCTGGACTGAATGGTAGCAGCATATCATGAATTTTAGTATTTGAAAATTATTTCCTATTTATATATTTTAATTTTCATGTCATGTATAAAATTTCATGTTTGTTTTGTCTTTCCAAATATGTCACAGATAACATTAGTTTTTGGAGAACCTCACTTTGTTACTACTCTACTGCCATGGCACAATATTTACTTCTGGTACTTGAAGAATGAAGTATCCCAGTGTTTAACCACATCTGCAGCAACTGTACCTGTGGGTGCGACAGTATGGGCTGTGGCTGTGCAGTTCAGTGACTTGTGGAAAATTAGAGCACCACTTCATTCTGTTGAGGGATTCAAGATGACAGATTTTGATAAGCTGATTGAGGTACAGCAAAATAACTACAAAAGGATAGATCAAGTTTTTAGCCATATGAAGATGACTGTAGCCTCATGGAAAGTAAATCTGCACATTTAGTACACCTGTACTGTTATTCCAGCCAGATTTCTTTAGTTCTGCATATGTTGCTCCTCACTTCTAGTGTTCATATATATGTTGTCTGTTGAATGTGAAATGTAATCTTAATGTATATTGTTTAAAGGTAAGGGCTGGCCAATTACATGCCAGCAAGGCTCAAAAGCAAGGTAGAGTTATAGCTCACCTTAATGCCAGAAGGGAGGAGGTGGCCATCACCTTGCCTCAGCCACTTTACCCCTGGGAAGAAGACCCAGTGCCCACGGTACAGGAGGCTGGGTGGGCCTCAGGGCTGGTCTGGATAAGTGGAAAATCTTGCCTCCACCTGGGCTTGAACCCCACACCATCCTGCTTGTAGGGAGTTGTTAATACTGACTACACTGTCCTAGCCTCCATGTGTTGTGTACTTGTGTGTATATGTATAGTTCTGTCTGTTTATTGATTTCCCCTTCTTGACTCTTAAGGTTAGGATGAAAGAATGTATTTGCCTTAATTGCCAAGTCCATCCAGGCATGTGCTAGGATAGTACATCAATGAGGAATTGACCTTTCTTTCCAAATCCCTTCCAATTCATCAGTTTTTGTACATGTTGTAATCCTAAGGTTGCGGTAGTATCATAAAATACATTGAAGAATAAAATGATACTTGGTTAATAGTTGAAGAAAATGAAAAAATTGAGGAATTGTACATGCATGTAAGGCAATTATTGTATTTCTTCAAGAGAGTGTTAGATGTTTCCTTATTTTGAGGTGTGAAGAATGTTTGATATCCTTATTCGGTTATTCTGTTTATGTTATTGCAGTAACTTAACCTTCCTTTTGTCTTGTTTATCCAGAGTTCCAGGTCCATTTCAGATAGCTTAGTTGAAGCCCACCCCTTATGGGAGTATCCTTGTGAAGCCTTGAGCCAGCCGTTCAGTGTCTTGCATTTCAACTTCACGAAGACAATTGAAGATACTGTGGTCAAAGTGGGGAACATCAGCTGTGAAGGGTGAGCATTTTTATCTAAAGCCTTGGAGACCTGATAGTAACATAAACCTAATGCTCTGTGTTAATTGTGTTGAACTTATAACAATCTGGAAATTATACCTAAAAATTGCTGACAACATCCAGAATTCGGTGTTTTGTGAAACAAATCTCATTACACCAAGTTGCTCATGTGTCTGGAGATTTTCCAGTATGTACTATTCAATACAGTATGAACTGTAATTTGGCACATGCTGGTTCTCTGTAACAATACTGTAGCATGTGCACACTTTCATCTCCTGCCCTTCTTTTCAACTTACATCCTGTTTCCCTGAACTGAAGCATTCTTGTCTTGGGATCTGGCCCAGAAACTATCTGCCTAACTTGGGTTTCCTGATTTTTCTGAGTTACATGTTGTGGTATTAATGAGACAGACCTCTAAGCCTTCAGCCATGCAGACCTGTGTCTTTTGTTTGAGAGATATCCTTGCCTGCCCACTTTTTCAGCTTTGTTTTATGTCATATTAGAACTGTGTTTAAAACTTCATTATAACTTATAACTTAATTATAAGCCACATGTCACTCTTCAGGCATGCACATTTTCATGTATGTGGGTGTTCAGCATGTTGCCTTTTTTGCTATTTGATGTTATATTTACTTTAGGTTGGTTATACCATTTTCTTTTGCTTTTCAGGCCTGCCCACATCCTCTTCTGTCCTTAATCTTTCATGCAGGTGCATTATGTGTCTAATATTATGAGTTTTCTGTCTGGTCTTAAGATAAGCAGAGTGTTCATTTAACCTGTACTGGGTCCTACTGGAGGAACTGACCATCACACACCTGAATCCAACTTGTTTCATATTACTGTCATCACATCATGCTTGACCTAGTTTCAGGACATAAGTTTCATGGCAGGGATAGCTGAATGAACAAACTTGCATTCCTGATATTAAATTTTGGGCTCCTCTCCTCCTTCTTTTAAACAGCTTTCTGTGTGATACGTGTTTAGCGAAACATAAGGAAAGAGATGTATGTCTTGATGCAGTATTGACAGTTTAATGTCTCACCTTCAGGATCCTATTTCTAAGCTCATTTTCAGGTGAAAATGTCATATAAACAGGTCAGCTTATGAACTTGTATGAAATATCATTGCCGTTAGAAAAATGAGAATAAGTGAAGAAGTATTTGTGGGAAGCTTAAAGCTGTCCTGCAATTGCAGAAATTTTGTTTTTCTAATTTCAGATCTGGAAAATGCCATGGCATTGCTCTGTGGGTGGACTGGGATTTGGATGGTAACCCAGAACATGCCATTTCAACAGGACCAAGAGGAATTGTACAAATAAATGGAAAAATTACATGGGACATGCACACTCGACAAGGTGTGTACTTCTTCCAAAGCCAGAGACTGGTAGATTCTGCTTGTACTCTTGTTTACAAAGTGCAGTTCGTGCCACATAATGGTGATGTTCAGTTCCATTTTGATGTTAATTCTGCACATGATTAAAGTTGTTACTAACCTTGTTATACTGCAGTACCTTAAATGAATTATATTAATTTAATTCACAATATTGGCTGACATGTAATAGTGAACAGATTCCTTGCTTGCTGAGCTACCTGAAACTGCACATTGCTGCCTTCAACCTTTTTCAAAAACATTTACTCAGTTCGAGCACATTAATAGCTTTATTCATTGTGGATATTTATGAAGCAGACATAAAATACCTTGCGGTGGGTGTGCATTGCTTCCTCTTGTAATGTCTTGCCTCTTCACCTTCTTGCTAACAAGTAGCAAGTAATCTGGTCACTACTATAGGTTTCATTTGTTATAAAGTGTTTTATAAATGATTATAACCACATACGTGTCAATATTTTGTATCATGCCTTGATAAATTAATAAAATATATAATATTCACAGTCTGTGCTATGTTAAGCTGGATGTGATTTGTGTACCCAAGACATGTTGTAAATGCACTTGTTCTTATTGTTGGAGGTAGATGCTTTGGTCAGTTTAGACATCAGTCGATTTTTAGGTCGCATTGTTTTGCCACCTACATTTTGTACTGCATTGTATTCAACAACTACTTTCTCCATCCGTAGCATCTGTGTTGCTTATGACATTATGGACTGAATTTCTAATTTTGTGATCCCATTTGCTTATGTGGTTCTGCCTGAACCTACTGTTACTGGTATACTTCATAAGACTGGATGTCCGTCATTCATGTGTATTTGCAAAGCTACTAATAAATAGCCATCAGACACAAATCTTTATTGATAAAACATATTCACAGTTACATGTCTCCATATTCACAGTTACATATCTCGACTCACAGCAGGCCATCTTCATTCTGTACATGATTATATTTAGAGAAGAACTCATAAACTCCATGTACAAGTAGATTGTCAAAATTGAGAACTCAACTTTGTGTGATGTAAGCATACCATACAAGGTGGTATCAAAAATTTTCTGGACTGGTGCTGCCATCTATACAGCAGTTGTGGGAGTGTGAAGCACCGGTGTATGGTAGGACTACCATGTCTAGTGAGTCAGTGTGCCAAGTTGCATGTAGCTGGGTGGATGTAGGCAGTTTTCACACGTGTTTGTTTGGCATCATGTACGTGACCTGTGGCGATTTTCACGATGGATCAGAGAAGAGAACAGCGAGTGTGCATCAAATTTTGTGCCAATCTTGGGAAAAGTGCTATGGAGACACTCACAATGATTCAACAAGCCTTTGGGGACCAAAGGCTTGTTGAATTGTGTGTTTCAATGGCTTGGCCGATTCAAGACCAGTTGCAAAATCAGTTGACGATGATGAACACACAGGGAGACCCAGAAGCTGCACAATTCCTGAAACTGTTTCACGAATTCAAGAGCTCATCCGTCAGGATCGACGTTGGCCATTCACAACATTGCTGAGGAGGTGGAAATTGGTAATGGGACATGCCAACAGGTTCTGACGGAAGAATTGGGCATGCACTGTGTCGCAGACAAATTTGTGCCCAGGATCCTGACAGCTGACCAGAAGCAGCAGCGCATCAACATCTGCACTGAACTTCGTCAGCTCGCCTCCGATGATGAAACCTTCTTGTCCAGGGTCATCACTGATGATGAGAGCTGAGTTTACAGTTACGACCCTGAGACAAAGCGACAATCCTCCCAGTGGAAAAGTCCCACATTACCAAGGCCAAAAAAGGCCAGACGGGTTAAAAGCAATGTCAAGAATATGATCGTCACTCTCTTTGACGTCAAGGGGATTGTGCACAAAGAATATGTCCCAACAGGCCGAACTGTGAATTCCGGGTTCTACTGCGAAGTTTTGCAGCGACTGCACGAAAACGTGCGAAGACATCGCCCCAAACTTTGGCGAGAACAGACCTGGCCGCTTTACTATAACAACGCTCCGTCTCACACTTACATACTCACCCAGCAGTTTCTGGCGAAAAACAAAATGGCCATCATCCCCCACCTACTGTACTCCCATGATTTGGCACCCTGTGACTTCTCCCTATTTTCAAAAATGAAATTGAAGCTCAAAGGACGCTGATTTGATACCATTGAGATACAGGCCGAGGCCGAATTGCAGAGAGTGCTTGACACTCTGATAGAAAAGGACTTCCAGGAAGTGTTCCAAAAATGAAGGAGACAGTGGGACCTGTGTCTATGTGCGGGAGGGAACTACTTCGAGGGTGACGGTGGCTGATAGGCCTTATGGTGAGTTTTACGATTTTTACAGCGTCAGTCCGGAAAATTTTGGATACCACCTCATATGTCAATTTAGGTGTCAGCATTGTTTTTGAGTTACACATAGTTTCTGTTTCTCAGGTCTTTATTGAAGCGCAGTCAACAATCAGTTTTTCAGTATGAGATTTCTGCATTGTTAAGTTTGTCCTAGGACAAGTTCATGCCTAATCTCTAGTCCTGAAAGTGTGTAGCTGCATGATTCTGCTGTTTCTCATACAGGTGTGCATACAAGAGTGGGGGGGGGGGGGGGGGGGGGGGGGGGTGGTGGGGGTTTGCCCCCAAAAAATAAAATGAAAAAAAAAAAAAAAATTGGGTCTAATATAATTTA
>Ga0136643_10015096_pt1 | contig 11604 bp, 7 predicted proteins | sample TergutLab28metaG_FD_96883 | JGI IMG/M metagenome (GOLD analysis project Ga0136643, IMG submission 96883) | Labiotermes labralis P1 segment gut microbial communities from Petit-Saut dam, French Guiana - Lab288 P1 (version 3) (version 3) | ecosystem: Host-associated > Arthropoda: Insects >...
CAGGGTTCTGGCAGGCTGGTGGAGGAGCCAATGGAAGGCGAGTGACTGGGAGTGGGCGGGTAGGTGCATAACAGGTTGTGGAAGGGGCAGGTATATAAGTGCGAGTGCGGGTGGGATCACTGTGGTGTAATCGGCAGATGCCTCCTCTCCCTGAGTTTGTGCAGCAGAACTTTTCATCTCGGTTATAAGAACCAATCAGTTTATGCTGTAAGTGTCACAAGTCGCTCTTTGTTCTCAGATAAATACAAAACACATAAATACAGTGTGGGCAGAGCGTATAGTTGTTGAATGTTAAACTGTTGGTGCATCACGTGACCAGGAGGCTTTGAAATGTTAAAACGAGCTATGTAGAAGTGCGATATATTTAAATCATTAAAGTAAAATATTCTAGAAAACTCTTATTTCCGTGTTCACAATATCGGTGATTATACAAACGTGGAATTATCCTCGTAAAAGGAATAGATTTTTCGTTAAAATAATTCGTAGAATCCGTTCTCTTATCATAAATAAATCCAACTACTCTATCCTTCTAATACATATTGCATTTTCATGTAAACCTTTCCGCTGTCAGTAAGACGTCATCAGTCTGTGAATAAGAGGATAAAAGTAAATAAAATAAAATTTACAACTACTATTATTCTTACTTTTAACACATCTTCCCTTCCAAAATCTGATTAACCCTTTAAACGCCTAGTTAAATTCCATGTGCCATCTGATGGCATTATTAGGAGTTCACCATATTTTCCACGTTAGCGGGTTAAGGGTTAATTACAGTTGTAAAGTTTTTATTGCTTTCTCTTATTACACACAGTTTTTGGATGGCTTATTGAGAGCCAAAATTCCTATATGGAACTCCGTTTTACACCACTGAAGCTATAAGTTGTGCTAGACGGATAAAAGAGTTAATTTCGTAATTCTTAGATAATTGAAAGACGTTGTGAACAATTAGGAAAAAATAGCTTCGAAGTACAAGTGATAAAATTGAAAAAAAGAATGGAGCGAAAATATGGTGGTTTAATTTAAAACGTTTTAATTTAAGTTGCAGGTATAAACTGAAGAAAACAGCGATAAACCTCAGAAGGTACATTCCGTTCAAGGTCCCAGATTCGATCTGGTGACAGTCAGAATAGAATTTAATAGCTTTCCAAAGCGTGTTGCAGCTCAAACTGCCTTATTACTAAAGGTTATGTACAGAAAATATTTGTCTGTTAATAATCTGAAATATAATAATACCGGTAATGGATATCTGTTGCCGATAAAAGTGTTTGGTAATTAAAGACATTTTTCATATTAGTGGGCATACAGGTGAAATGATCAGAAACTTGATGGAAAAGCATCCATTATATTAAGTTAACATAATGATATTTCGCAAAAGTACACATTACGCAGCTAATCGTTATGATATTATTTCAAACTTCGTATTACGTTTACCACTTTTACTGGGGGTACTTGATTGTATTGTGACCATTTTATTTGGTGTGTATCTTGTACTGTGGTTGTTTTAACTTGTTTTGTATGTGGGGTGATGATGATGGTGGTGGTGGTAATAATAATAATAATAATAATAATAATCAATAAATATGTGTTAAATTCTTACAAGGAAAATCTTATGGGTGTCATCTCCAGCATGCAAAAAGAAAAAATGCAATTGAAATATTAACTGAAAAACTGAAAGGAAGATGTCACTTACTAGAAATTAGTTAAGATGAGAAAATAATATTAACCTAGATCACAAGATAGGTGGAATTTAGGCAGAATACATAAAGTGCCAGTTAAGAACGATTTCCTTTCTCCAGTGAATAATATAATAAGTATTAGAATTCCATGACATGCAGGACATTCCCCTATGATATTGGAACTTCATCTTCTCAAGGAAGACTTTGTTCCATGATTTTTATTGGTTAACTTCGGATACCTAGAAACACCGAAAATGTTGTAATTAAAATTCATGTACGATTTAAATTTCGATATTTACTTTCATTAAAAATTTTGAAAGTTACACGACGATACTTATAAAAATTTTCACTTTTATGAAATAAAAGTATATTTATTGAGAAAATAAATGAACTGTTATATTTAACAGGAAAGCTATTATTGTGTATGGCAATGAATTATAAATTATATCTAAAAGCACTCATCTGTGCCCGGAGGTTTGTTTGCGAAATTATTGATTTAAACTCCTAAAATAATTATATTTTCATCAAACTAAAACCACTTACATGAAACCTCACTTAACGAATTCGACATTTAGCTGACATAAATATATAATAAGTTAGAAAGTAAAATGTTTATTACTTCCAATGAATGCACTTTGTATTAAATGTGGATTTGGGAGCTTGGAAGCTGCTACGTTACAAGCACCAAATTTTGGTAAGATTTTGTTGCTTTTTGTCTGTTATAAGGTATGAATTCTATTCTGCTCATATTAGAACAATTACAAATTACACCTTACAGTTTCAGATATCCTACTTTTTTATAAAAATTAAACCACAAAATTTGTTTATCAACAGATTGTGAAGCGTAAGAGCCAATGTTATTTATGTTAAACATCCTAATGTTATGGGAATTAAAACTTCTAATACATAATCTTTAGTAATCAACCAACTTAATACACAAATTCTTGTTTTACAATAAGTTTATTATACGCCTGTACATGTTTCGAGCACTGTTTTGCTCATCATCAGGAGGTCAACATTTTATTGTACAGCATCTGGTATCGTCACACCTGAAGGTGGCCGTCCGGTCCACAGGTTGAGAGCCTCTCTCAACCCGTGCACCGGACGGCCACCTACAAAGTGTGACGATACCAAATACTGTATAATACAATCTTGACCTCCTGATGATGAGCACATAGTGCTCAAAACATGTCGAGGCGTATAATAAACTTATTATAAAACAAGAATTTGTGTATTAAGTTGGCTAATTTCTAAGGTAATACTGAGATGCACGGTCAGCAAAACATCAAAATTCTTATACACAGTTAAGTGTCTAAATTTCGGTGCCGTCATCTGGAAGTAGGCGGCTGTACTTCTGACACTAAATAATTAAAATATTTAATTATTCTTTCTTTGTAACACACCTACTAGTGTAATTTTTATTTTAACATGCAATTGTAATATGTCAACAAAAGTGTACATGACATGTTGTCTGAATTTTTTTATGAACTCGTACTTTTCTCCTCCTTTTCGTTAGTCATTAAGACTTTAGAACACACAGTGCTCTTTAATTTTGTTATATTTTTGAAGTAAGAATACGCTGAAATTTTTATGAAGTAAGATTTCCTTGAAACTCTTTTGTTTTCAGCCTAATGTTAACAAGAACAACAAACTTAACCTTTAGACACTTAACGTCAACTATAGTTGACGTACCGCACCGCTAACCTCCAATGTTGCATTTTATATATTTATTCAACAAATATAGGTACCGAATATTTTAAACATGCTATATACTCTCCATTTTTTCTCTTCAAAATGCAGTTTGTTTCATAATTCTAACATATTTGGTTCTTGTATTATTCACATTTTATATACAGGATGTGCTAAAATTAAAAAATAATTCCGGCGCCAAAATGTTAAAATAGTAATTTTCACGCAGAACATTTCCTTATAGGGTGCAAAAAGTAAAGCTAACCCTGTGCAGGCCTGGACAGACCCTGAAAGATCCTGGAGATTGAGGCCCCCAGATTCCAAGACAATTAACTAATGAAGTTAGTAAGGTTGTCAGGCCTAAGCCTTAACTCCGCAGGAAATATTCTTGATACTCATTTCTGTTAGAGGCCGAGTACTTCCCATTATTACAATTTATGACTTTCCTGTAAAAATACAGAAAGTAAGTATGGAGGACTGCTTAGGACATGTGACTGATACGTCAAACAGGAACTTTGTTAAAGAAGGCCATGGTATTATTATGACTTTCCGCTCTTACCGCCAGAACCGATGTTTCTTGATGGGATGAGACATCGCTGCAAGGTGGAAAATATAATTTATTCGAATAATTTGTGTAATAAAAATAATTGTATTCCCTTGCAAGTTACCTTTCTCGAAGTACGAGAGCGCTATTAGAATGCGTTTGGGTTCAAATTACACGTATTTGATAGAGACGGACATAGGTTACATATAATTTTGCAAACACAAACTTTGGTTGGGTATGCAGCATAGGATGTGATTCGGACGTATCTAAGATATGAACACTGAAAGATTACAAAGACATACTGAAAATATTACCCATTGCTTACAATTACCTAAGTGTTTTGTCGCAAAAAGTTTTAATAATAGTTATTTAGTAATAATAATAATAATAATAAAGGAAGGCGTCAGTCGGTATAGTGACTCGCTACGGGCTGGGCGGTCCGGGGATCGAATCCCGGTGGAGGCGAGATTTTCTTCATCAGCCCAGACCGGTCTTGGTGCCCACCCAGCCTCCTGTAAAATGGGTACCGGGTCTTTCCCGGGGATAAAGCGGCCGGGTCGTTGCGTTGACCACCCACCCTCATCTAACGCCGAGGTTAAAGAAAGAGTAGATCCATACTTCCACTCTCCCTCTGGGCCTTCGTGGTCTGTTCTAGGGTGAACTTTACTTTTACCTTTACCTTATAATTCATAACTCCGTCATTCTTATCACTTGTCACGTTATACCATCTTGTAGTCTCCATTATGTAATTCTTAGCGATATTTCGCCCAGAATGTGTACGATTACTATATAAATTACTATACAAATTTCGCTATTTTGTATTCTATATTTTCTTAGCCGCTTCTATGAAACCCAAAACTAATGATGATATGCCTGCTGCTGCGGCTAATTATTTATGTCCCCTAATACGACGTATTGTGGAATATGCCTCGATAATAATTGATTCTAAAATGAACACCCTGTTTACTAATATAGTAGAACGCCATGCTTTGTATGAAACTTGAGGCCCTAATTTCTGAGGAAATTTGAATTTGGTGGCAAAACCTTACACAAGAACGCTGCCATCCACTGCAAGTGTGAAGGACACCACAACCTGCAAAATGTAGGCGTGGTTTACCACCAAATTTGGGGTCTGAAATCTTGTTGGAATAAAACAATTTTTTTTTCATTGGGGGACTTTAATGAAATAACTACTTCACTACCGAAAAGTAGAACTGCTATTATTGCACATTACTGCGTGGCTATTTTGTACAATGCCCTCAAATAATTATCCCTGTTCACCCTAGAAAAAAGCCACGAAGTCCCAGAGGTGGAGTAGATATATAGTTCTACTCTTCCTTTAACCTCGGCGCTAGATGGGGTGGGTAGTCAGCGCCAAGTCACGGCCGATTTACCCACGCGCAAGACCCGGTACCAATTGTATAGGAGGTTTGGTGGGCCCCAGGGTCGGTCTGGACGTTTGCGGAAACTCTCAACCCCACCGGTATTCGATCTCCGGACCGCCCAGCCCGTAGCGAGTCGGTATACCTACTGAACTATCCCAGCCCACAACTATCCTTATTGCCTGAATAATTATGGTATTTACTAACATGAATTCGAACGATTTCTTTTACTGTTCATACCCAAAAAGAAACCCATTTCGGTATAATCAACTAACCCAATTCTATACATCAGAAGACGTGTAATTACTCTACCCGAAATTTTTATAATTAATGTAAATATTTATCGTTGTAATGTACAATGTGAACCTTAATAAACGGACCGTAACTTGTAAGCTACATTCTTAAACATATACAGTATATGTTGTGACAGTAAATAGAGGCTCCTTGCTTGAACACAACATGGAAGTTCCCCACGCTGTGTGTTGGTGCCTGTGTGTATGTGGGATCTTTGGGGTTGGCTTACTTCTAACGAACCTAACAGCCAACCCTTCCAGAGTGTACAACAAAGTTTTGTTATTTCACGTTCGGTTGACCGTGTAATACACAAACGTGTGCTTAGAAGCCTCTCAACTTTTGCCATATCCACGAACCAGAATAGATACGTCAGTGTGTCGATTCACGCGCAATAACGATGGGAACATGTAAAGGTTAAACATGACCTTAGCTGTATTTATTCATAATGTATCTCGCTGCAGTATTGCACTGTCAGATGGCTCACAACGTGAAGCATTGTAACAAAAATATTTACAGAACATAAAATTACATGGAAATTGTAGCATAGAAATTCGTATATTTAGTGAATCTTTGGTATTTTCTGCTTGAAATTTTTTTCAGAAATGTTAGAGATAAAAAATTTTTATGTCTACAAATAATTACAACTTTTGCGATCTTAGACGATTATTGGCGTTTATATGCAATTCCAAAATGTAGACTTTCAGAGAAAGAATTCACATTGATCTTCCTTTAAGAAATATTGAAACAAAAAAGAGCATATGTACGTTGGTAGTACGTACAGTTACGGCCATTGCTGAAAGAACTAAAAATGGTCTCAGTGATATTTTACCAAAGCACTGGAATATAGATTTTAACCTTTAGACGCCTAATGTCAACTATAGTGGTCGTACCGCACCGCTAACCTCTAAAGTTGCATTTTATATATTTATTCAACAAATGTAGCTACTGAATATTTTAAACATGGTATATACAATCCGTTTTTCTCTTCAAAATGCAGTTTGTTTCATAATTCTATTGGTTCTTGTATTATTCACATTTTATATACAGGGTGTGCTAAAATAAAAAAAAATAATTCCGGCGCCAAAAGGTTAAAGGAAGAACGAAATAACCCAGAAGAATTACAGAAAATGTAAAGAAATTTTTTGTTAATTCCTTGTTTTATTTATTCATTATAAACATGTACAAATTCGTTGTAGTGGCTCAGACTACAAAACATTGAATGATATAATGGTTACAAATAAAAAATTTGAAATATTTATCGGAAAAAAATATTAATATTTTTAATGTGGGTTACCTTTCCTTTCCCTCCTGTAGGAACATGACAAAATTCAACCATGTGTCGTGGTATGTGGGCGCATAATTGAAACTCTTATACCAAGCATACGAAGCTACAGGACTTAGAATGTAAAGACAATGAATTTTGGTACAATACATAACGTTTTTAATGCTGACAAGCGGATCAGACAGATCTAACAATAATTCCTCTACTGTAAGATTTAAAATTAGGGCAATTTTACATTTCACTTTCCCCAAAATTTTCAAAACATGTTTATTTTCAACGGGATGTAATAATATTTATAATTACTATTTCATAAAACATAATGCACAGAATATTCCTGTTACATTTTTATCAAGATGGCTACTTGTGTATTCTACTATAGAGAAGTGTAAAGAATACAGTATTTCCATTTTTAATAACATTCACATTTATAAAAAAAAATGATATTTTCACGTATATTTCAGACCTGACTAATATTGGTCTCTGTTCAACAAGCATAACGCTGTATCAAGACACTTACAAAAATCATAGAAAAAAAATGAGAGGAAGTCGCTAATTGGATTTAATCAGTGTAAAGAAAATCTAAGGCTAACGACTGCCACAACAGAGCTAATGACTATTATATTTCCAACAGAATAGTACCACTTCATTTTCAGTTATATCTTCTTAATTCTTTAAGGCCGATTTAACATAATTTTTGAAGGGAAAAAAACCTCAAAATTCATTGGAGCGGAGTTAAGGAGATTTGAGCTGCAGGGAAGTTCCTTTATCACTGCTGTTCAGACCGAGTGGAGAGGAAGCACAAAAACTTTCCCCCCATAATTCCAAGTCGACGCAGTCTTTAAGTATGAGGAAAGAAGTTATTACGAACTTTGGATTATTTTCTGTTTTTTGTTTGAGGCTTGTGGATATCGAACCCCCCCAGCAAGAGAACATTGTTCCAATTCGTTAAATTCGTTAAATACCTCACCCCTTCTTAACACTGATGAGATTTTCTGATTGTACTTCACACCGAAGTTTAGTCTTTGCCCATTGTGACAGGAACAAAACATCGTCTTTTGAATTATTGTTTTCGAGTATCTTATCGTTTAGTGACATTTGTTATATTATTAACATCATTTTATTATTATAATTACCATACTTCTTAATTACTAGTCCTGAAATTAACTTTAGACATTTCAGCAAATATCTTTATCGTTGCACTGTGCATCCCCTAGTTTATTTAATTACACACATCAACAAATGCACACATACACACACACACACACATATATATATATGTATATTATTTAAGAAGTCTAAAATTTACATTAAAACACTTAAAACGCTCCTACATGTTTCTATCACACGATCATCCTCAGCGAGCATACTTTGTTTCTTGATAAAGTTATAAAACTAAAACACTCAGTAATTTACTTCGTTACATTAAATTTGGTGCTGTGGTATCAGAATGCTGTTGCCACAGCACAAAATAATCTAGTTTTATGTATACTTTCGATGTAAACACGCTGCGATCCCAATGTGTGCATAGCATCTTGTGACTAAACCGATTAAAATAGGCCTGAAGATGACTGTTCAATAGTCGAAACATGTAACCTATGTAGTTACTTTGGGTAATAAAACAGTTGTTCTGACGTACACTATTTAGCATTATATAAATCACTAATTTTTTAAACTGTAACTTTAGGAAGGAACAATGTATGCTCACTGAGGATGATCGTATGATCGAAACATGTAGGAGCGTTTTAAGTGTTTTAATGTAAATTTTAGAATTCTTAAATAATATACACATGTACATTTGTTGGTGTGCGTAATTAAATAAATTTCAACAAATATTGAAACGATAATTAATGGTATGTTGAGAAGCAGGAGTGTGGCTTTTGTTGTTCTACGGAGCTCAAATAAGATATTTATTTTAAAAATTGCTTTTTTTTGAAACACACTCAGAATTACACGTCAAGTACAATTATTTTACTCTGTTTCTAGAAATCCAGAACTGCCAAATATTTCGCTAATATATATGTGTGTATTTTTGTACCAATTTATTTATGATTATGAGCATGGTATGCTTTGATCATGAGAAATTCGAAATGTTCTAAAATAGATTGCATGGCGGGAGGTAATTTTAAATCTAATTTTGGGCAATCAGCATGGCAAAGAGCGATCCGCTTCGGTGGCTCAAGAAGAAAGTTTGTGATTACAAATTGAAAGGTAATCTTGCTAAGGAACAATTTTGGCACGGTAGTTTGTACCAAATAACGTGTAGTGTTGGCACCAGTGAATAGAAGATTTTGTACAGTCACTCACACTAAGATACGTGCTTCACTTTGGCTCAGACTTTTTAAAATTTAATAGGAGAAAAGCTCAATGAAATGAGAATTTAATTTTTGGATTTTAAAGTTAAGATTATCAGGGCATCTCTTAAGGGCATTGAATGCTTCTGAGACATGATGTTTTATGGATTTACAAATACTTAAAAAAGTATTGCGGACTACATTGTTGCTTCCATTCATGGTAGAAAGTATTACTCTTGCGTTACTACATAGCCCCTGAAGACAGGAGGCAGCAAACTATCCGAAACATCGGTACATATTTGCTTATAAACATGACGTCATAAGGTAGCATTCTTCAATCCCCATTAGCTCTACATGCACAGTTTTCTAACACACTGTATTCATTTGCCTAAATGACGTTCACCTCTTACCGGGTAACTGTCGATCATGGAACTGCGCTATCTGGCTTCAGATCGTCACTAAAACAGCGCTGCAGACAGTGACGAGCATCTGGTTTTTCTCCTTTAATCAGGACCTGAGGGTTAATGCTGTGTGGTCATGTTTGATGCTCACACACGCTATACACACCCACTGTCGCACACAGGGAGGAACACACGTGCAGAAATGTGGGTAGACGCAAGTACACAAAGACTGAAATGGGTTTAATTACAGACGGCTATTTCGAAAAGAGTGGTATTGACGTAAGCTGTATAATACCAAAAAGAACAAGTGGAATTTGCTGCGAATTTCTGAGGTATTTTCAAGTGTTGTTCTAATGCAGTATTACTACTACCACTTCTACTACTACTACTACTACTACTACTACCACTTCTATTACTACTACTACTACTACTACTTCTGCTACTCCTGCTCCCACTATTATTATTATTATTATTATTATTATTATTATAATAGAAGGATAGCGAGGTGCAATTGTCACAACATCCCTAAAAGTAAACATTCCGTCACTGAGTTACTAGCAAATTCGATCTAATCTAATTCTCATCATCAAAGTGTATGTCAGTAGAATCGTTTTGAATATAGAATGTCCATGTCCAGCTTACTAACTTTGATGAGGCATGGTGGTGGCCTAGAAAAGTACCGCCTTTGGTATATTTCCTTTTTTTCGTGGCGAAAAAAATCCTAGTGGGCCAGGATCTCCTCTTTATCGAGGCTTCACGATCACACTCAGTCACACCACACACGTTAGGACTCCTCTGGACGAATGATCAGCCCATTGGAGAAATCTATACTTGACATTACACAATAATCATAGCAAAGAAATATCCATGTCCACTGTGTGATTCGAACCACCAGTCCCATAAAGCGAGAGCAAGCAGCCCGACGTATTAGACTGCACGGCCACTGAGATCGGCAGTGACTCCATCAGTGCGCTGAAACTGTGCTCATTTTTTGGAAGAAGCAATTAGCTCTCTCTTCAGAATATAAATTGGAGTCAAGAGGTTTTTCCTAAAGGTCAGTAAGCTTCCTTACGTCCAAAATGACGAAAATGCTTAGTTCTTTCTTTATGTAAGTAATTATCTAAGAAGTATCCAGACAGCAAATTCACATACAGATAACTTGCTCCATTTGAGTGACAATTTTCCTAATATCATTAGGAAACACATATAAAGCACGGAAATTCTCATTTCAAACTCGATTTCGTCTCATGTTCATGTATGTTGTGTAGGTCAGAACCATTATAAATGCAATATATTAACGCCCCTCCTCACATCCACTTAGTATGCTGGAAACTTTCGCTTAGTTTAGTGAAAAATTATAGGTAACCATACAGAAGTAAATGTTCTATATATATATATATATATGACTGTTAAAGTTTTCAGAAGAAAACAAAATATATTTTGATCATACACATGCATTTCATTTCATTTTGTAAATCTAAGACTTACAATATCTTTGTCTTTCTAGCATAAATCTCGTACCCAATAAAGCACATATCTATTTTATCCACAACCTGCCGTATTTATTGTTGTTTTCCACGTGTTCATGACCACCTAATGACGAAGTTGTTGCACTTTTCTACGTCACAGTTATAAGCATTACAGCACACGTTGTTGGAAAAACTCTGGCGTCACGACGACTTCACAAACATAGACTTTTAGATTTGTATAAAATAATAAACTCGCCTGTTCGTCTGTCCGTTCTGTATGAGTGAAACTTCAACACTTTGAACTGCAAATGCCAGTGGGGTCAGTTCCCAAGTCTCACAAAGCTAACCATATTTTAAATATACGTACATTGTTAATAGTGAGGTTAATATCAGTCATGAAACCACAACTATAGTAGTATGGATTTATGATGGTATTTAATAGCAAAAAAATAACTACATGTTTCGGCCAATAGCGGCTATCTTCAGGTTATTACAATTTTGCTCAAAGAGTATCATATATATGCCTATATTGCGAGGTGATGCTGAGATCTCATCATCGTTACGCGTTAAAATCAG
>Ga0136643_10015097_pt1 | contig 11604 bp, 9 predicted proteins | sample TergutLab28metaG_FD_96883 | JGI IMG/M metagenome (GOLD analysis project Ga0136643, IMG submission 96883) | Labiotermes labralis P1 segment gut microbial communities from Petit-Saut dam, French Guiana - Lab288 P1 (version 3) (version 3) | ecosystem: Host-associated > Arthropoda: Insects >...
AAAAAACCAATTTTTTTTTTTAATATAAGTTAGAGTTGTTATAGAAGAAATATATTTTTTGGTTTTTCTGCGTAGGGGGGATTTTTTGGGGGGGGGGGGGGGGGGTTTCATTTATGGATCTGTATTTGGGTGCCAATTTATGAAAAAGGCAACATTTTTGTTCCTGCTTAAAACATGTGAGAGGCTTTTTTAGGTGCTATGTACTGCAGTAGTTGTTGCTCTGCTAGATTTGTAAATATGTTTATGTTTGTAGATGATTCTGCTTTAGTAATGATGTTGTTTGGTGGTATTTTTGAAGTTCCAGTTGTTAAGTCACTAATTTTTTTTATTTTGTATCTTAATTTTTTGATTTGTGCTTTGTCTGTAATTGGTCTTACACTTGCTGAGATAGCACATTAATAATAAAGCAATGAACCACCACTACCACCACCATCACTGCTGCTGCCACCACCACCACCACCAACACCACCACTATTACTAATACCACCTTGACTGCTCATGTAAGTCACTATTCAAGAATGCATTGTGTCTATATAAATTTGTCGCACGTAGCCTGCATTTTCACACTGTCACCATGCTTGTAATTGTTGACTTATAAACATTTCATATAAAATGTGTCTGTGTATATAGATGTGTTCATTGATACAGATTAGAGCAGTATGTATCTGTATGGATAATGGAAACAGGAAAACCACAATTAAATTTACTGTAGCTTGAAAAATAAGGAATTCCAATATCCGTTGTGTAATGACTGTTTCATGTAATTGCCTGTGTGTGTGTGTGTGTGTGCACGTGTTGGGGTGGAGGGAAGTCCGTCCATCTGTTCAGCCTTGTATTTGTAAATAATAAATATTCTGTCTTACCCAGTCAGTAAACTTGTAGTATTTTAGAGGTAGTGTTTTCCAGTATTATTAGTCTGTCTCGATGCAGTGTGATGATTTTATTCCTCTGTGATATGAGGTGATTGAATCCTGATGATTTGAAGGAAAGTACTGCCTTCATCTTTAGGGTTAGTACGTCCTGCACTTATTGGCCCCCATCCAGTTACCCTGTGAAGCAGCTTCATAACTCAGCAGAACAAAATCCTCATATACACTGCTGCAAATAGCTAAAAAATCGCAAGAAAGAATTTCTTTACATTATTTATGTTCTGATTTAATATTTGTGCTATGTAGATGCAGGAGAAACATGTGTATCTCCAAAGTTTATCACATGTCATCTTGCATCATGTCAGCTGAACCACATAGATCCTGAAAGCATGCCATTTCTTGGCTATCTGCCACAAGATATGCTGGGAAAATGTGTTCTGGAATTTTATCATCCAGAAGATATGCCCTTTATAAAGGATATTTACCAAAGAGGTGAGGTTGATAATTATAATATGTAATTTCCATGAGACTGTTTAAAACTTTCTAATGCAGCTTTTGTTCTTAATTACATAATGTACACAACACATCAAAGAACTGGGTATATTTTGTAGGTTATGATAAAGTATGTGCGGTTTATGTAATGTACTATCTGTTATCCATTAATGTGTGGTGTGTCATTGCTCAGGTGGTTAGTTGCTGGCTTGTCCCTGCAGGTACAAGGTTTTATATCAGGCAAGTCTGTGTGGGACTTGTGGTGGAAAAAATGACACTGAGACAGGTTTTTTTTTTCCAGAGTACTTAGGTTTTCTCCTGCAACTGTCATTTCACCAGTGCTCCATACTCATTAAATTGCCTATCACTGATGTTGCATAATCTTAGCAGTTGATAGGATCATTGAATAAAACATGTAAACAGACTGTGTGGGATTATAAGTTTAGGTAATATTGTCATTACATAAGACATACTGACTGTGAATTACATACCTCTAAACTTATTCAGCCCTTTAATTGGCCGTTTATGTGCTTTATGTTATGTTATATCTGGCCAATTACAGTTTAAATTGCTTTTAAATTTTTTATTGAAATGTTAACTGAAATGTTTTGTGTGTGCTGTTTAACAGCTGTCATTCTTCTATGAAACCATATATAAAGTATTACATTCCTGCCATGATATCACACAGTGAGGTTACTCAGAATCATTTTAAGTAGGAATTTCATGCCAGTGTACTCTCTTGATGGTAAAACGTGTGATTGGCATCTGATTCCTCTCAAATTTTATCTCCCTGTACATATAAAATCCATTGCAAGGAGACATGAAGGTACAGACATGGACAACAGAAGGCGGATTCTATTAACATTTGGATTTTTCTGGACCTGCTTGTTTTTACAAAGTGTATTCTGTTTAAGAACCACTGACATTAGTTGGTAGACAATGGATGTTTTTGTGCATTCTGCAATATCATGGTGTGAAATCTCACACTTTTTAAAAAAAAAAAAAATGTTTTTCTTTTGGCTATTCCTGTATTCTGAGATGTGATGGTGTGAAGTTTGATATAAATTCACCTGCTTTTAGAGGAATGTGTTGCCTCCTTCGTCAGGACAGTTACATTCATTTGTTTGCTACTAGTGGCATGCCACTGAAAATTCATCACCAACGTTCACTATTCCAATCTCTGGAAAGATTGTGTAAGAGGTTATACAGAACTAATGTACTCATGCCTCTACAACATGCATTTTTACTGCCATGGAATTGTAAATGTATTAATTTCCAGATATATTTTGAGGGGCTTGGCAAATATTGCTAGGTACATTGTTCATTTCCACAATGAATCTTGCGTAAGGCCTGCAGGCGGGTAGGTGTGCGTGTGTGTGTGTATGTGTTGGTGGGAGGGGGGGTGGATGGGTGGTTGGGGGGGTGCAGGTGTGCGTGTGTGTGTGTGTGTGTGTGTGTAGTTGGGTGCACATGGACACATATGCATGTGACAAAAGCTAAGAACTTGGATTCCATAATCACACTACTGCTGCTAATGATTAGTCTAATTTTTCTGATCATTATGAATAAAATTTAAGAACTGTACAGTCATTTACTATGATCAAGAAGCCTCTTACTTAACATTATTATTCTATTCATTGCAACATTAAAAGCTCTCTCATTAAGTATAATACTCTAGTAGCATTTCTTCCTCTGAGACAGATTAGCGCTTGTACTGACACAGTGAAAAAAGAGGCTTTCAACACTTCCTTTTTTGCATGTTACCTCTTAATGTTTTGGTTCATCTACTTTAACTGCTCCTGTTGCATCCTGAATGACTACCACATTATTTCCATAATTACCTTCCCATCCACATGGCAGTAACCTTTCTTTAGTTTCTCTTTCTCCTCTTCCTCCTCCTCCTCCACTGTTATTTGTGTATGCCATTTTGACTTTGAAAGTTATTGTTTACAGTAATGAAGGAACATGGATCATCATTTCTCAGTAAACCATATCGCTTTAGGGCTCAGAATGGTAGTTATGTGCTGCTGGAAACAGAATGGTCCAGCTTTGTCAATCCATGGTCAAAGAAACTAGAATTTGTGGTTGGCCAGCATCAAGTACTTAAGGTAGGTTTGTGCTTAGGCTGGAAATTATAACAACAGTGATAAAACACCAGGATACAAGTAACATTTATTGTTTACCTATGATGAATCACATTACTGTTTGTGCTGTGAATTATGTAACATGTAGAATTTCAGTCATGCTTACTCTTAATTCATTTGGACTAGTATTTTCATTGTGACATAACCCTGCATACTTATTTGAAAACATTTTTGCCAGGGACCTGATAATATGGATGTGTTCCTGGCCCCAGTTATAGATGACAATGAACAGATTGCTGAAGAAGTTATGAAGGAAAGTAAAATAATACAAGCGGAGATCAAAAGTCTGCTTAGTGAGGTATATCTTTTACATGTTGGTTTCAGTTTTGTTTTGTATCATTTTACTCATAATTTCTCTGTTACTGAAAAAAACAGTGGAGAGAAAAGGCTGATGATTTTCATTTTACTGAAACTGAAATAAAGAGATCTCTGTCTAATGTGTGTATGTGTGTGTGTGTGTGTGTGTGTGTAAGAGGAAAACTAAAATGTTCCAAAAAAATAATTTTTTTTTTTTTAAATATAGAATCATCCTCTGAACTTATATCATAGCTGGTTCCAAGATCAGCAATGTCAGTTGAGATGACATAATTGGAGACACATTTTCCCCAAAACACAATATTAAAATTAGGAGGGTAGTTTCAGACAACCTATTCTGACCAAGAAAAAGATATATTCATGTTTATGAAACATGTACAAAAATATGAAATGACAAATGATTACTTAAAGAGGAGGCACTTCCTTTTGAACTGTGGACTGGTCGTCTGGAACATCTCCAGTGTCCAACAATACAGTTTGCAATGCGTGAGTTGCTGAAGATAAATTGAAGAAATCGAACACTAAAGTCTGGAGAGACAATGATCTGTTCTTCTTCAGGATCTCCTCTTAGCAAACATCCTCATAATTCCCTCTCTTGTCACTGGTGCTCACTGCCTATTTGAATCAATGTCCTCAAACAACTTGATGTCATCTTCAGTGATTCCAAGACTGTCAGTCAAATTTGAAACCCTCGTGGTCCTCTCCATAGACTCAGGCTTAGATTCCTCAGCCCTCTGAAAATATTTTGCTTCTTAATTTCAGCAATATGGTTGAGGATGAAATCCTGATTATGGGATTTTGGCAACCCAAAACACCTTCAGCATTGTGTATACAAATTTGCTTGCTTGTCTTAATATATTGGGTCTGGGGCCAAACAGTGTAATTGCAGAACAATGTAAATCAAGATGATGTAAGCTGAGGGATGATTGTAATATGTTTTGGGACAATTCATTTAAATTTTTCGGCATTCAACAAGACATTCTTCAGTCATATTCAGTCAGCATTGTCATACCATAACTCAGACAGTTAGTTGTTGGCTTCTAGCTGCAGAGGCCTGAGTTCGATTCCAGAGCAGTCCATGTGGGTTTTGTGGTGGTAAAAATGGTGTTAAGACAGGGCTTTTTTTTTATGAGTGCTTCAGTTTTCACAATAATTGTGATTCCACAAGGGCTCAATATTATTTATCTGCCCTTGGCCTAATGCTGTTCAGGCTTTTTCTGGATGGATTGAGAAAACCATGTAAAAAGCCATGTAAAATCTTGGCAAAGTAGTCACTCTGTGAGCTGAGAAGAACCTAGTATCTCCCAACTACAAAACACCAGTACTAAATACTTAACTGCAATATTTTATTAATTTTTCACGTTATCCTATTAGTTTTTTTCCTCTTGAGTCCAAATATATTCCCTGTAGCACGCAAGAGCATGCTTTTCTCTTATTCTTCTTGTACATATTTGTTGCATTCTATTTTAACTTCATGTACCCCTTTTCCTTCTTCCTAAACTTCCTCCTTTCAAGGACAGATTATGTCTTTCCAGACCTGTTAATTATGAACATATAGTTGAGTGTTGAAGGTGTCACATGAAATTAAATGTATACATTTTATAAAATTCAGAAATCTTACTGCTGGGTTCATTTTTATGAAATTTTGTTTTATAATATTGTTATTCTTAGAAGTATTGTCTGGCAATTTCTTTTATTATCATAGACCATCAGAAACAGAGTGCAGATAGAGAGACAACAGGTGTCAAAGCAGTACACGGATTTGGTAAATTTTGTGGAAAATTTAGTGGATGTTTCCAAATCTGATTTCCAAATGGAACTGCTTCTGGAAGGACAGAGCTTCTCTGTAAGTTCATTTATTTATTTGTTGATCTTAATCCTGGAATACATAGAAAAATAGTGACTTTTAAAGTAACATGATGAAGAGTGCAAAAACTTATCACAGTTATTTAAAAATCCCTTTCCAAAAATAAAATCCAGTAATACTTCAATGAAAGAAATTGAAAAGATTATCAATTCTGTACAATCAGAGAATTCTTATGGTTATGATGAAATTTAAATGAAAATCTTAAAAATTAATGCTCCCTTTATTAGTTCTGCTCTAAATTATATTTGTAATAGATCTGTATCACCAGGAATCTTCCCTTCACCCTTAAAATAATCTATCATAAAACCACTATTTAAAACGGGTGATAAGAAAAATATGGCTAATTACAGACTAATCTCATAATTAACTTCATTTTTCAAGGCGCTGAAGAAGGTCATATATAAAAGGATTTTGATTTGTATTAATAATCACAATATTTGAGTAAATGAACAATTTGGATTAAGGTCAAAATCATCAACAGAAAAGTCTTCTTATACTTTAATTCGCGAAACATAAAAGGCTTTCAACAATAAAAGATTAGCTGGAGGTATTTCTTGTCTTAGAAAAAGATTTGGATTGTGTTAACCATAGTATTTTATTATCAAAATCGGAAGTTTATGGAATAAAGGACAAAGTACATGCTTTAATTAAATCTTATCTTGACGGTAGAAAGCAGAGACTGATCTGTAAGGATAAATTCTTGAATAATAATACCTGTTCTATTTGGGTTATAGTTAAGCATGGTGTTCCACAAGGATCAGCAATGAGATTGTTGCTTTTTTTAAATTTAAATTAATGATCTACCTAATTTTATGATTAGTACAAACTGAAGTGATGATCCTAAAACAATACTACTTGTAGATGATACAAGTGTAATAGTTAGCAACCCCAATTTTACTGATTTTTAAAAAGTTATTCATATGGTTTTCAAAACTATGAACAAATGGTTATCTTCTAATTTGCTTTCCTTAATTCTGGTAAAACTTATTTCATGCAATGTATAATTAAACATAGCCTTCATAATGTAAAGAATATTAATCATAACAGTACAATAATATTAAACACCTCTACATTAAAGTGTCTGGGTACAACAATTGATAGCTCTCTGTCCTGGAAAAGCCACATAGATATAATTACACCAAAATTAAGTTAAGCCTGTTATATAGTTAGAGTGGTTAAACCGTTTCTATCATGGGATACCCTAAAGATGATTATTATGCTCATTTTCATTCTATTATGACTTATCAGCAAATATTTTGGGGAGATTCCTCACACATTGATAATATTTTTAGGTTAAAAAAAAAATTAATAATATTATAATAGGAACCAGAACAAGAGACTCTGGTAAAGAACTTTTTAAAATTTTAACAATTTTACCTTTAACATCTCAGTATACATTTTCTCTAGCCCTATCTGTGATTAACAACAGTTCTCAACTATGTAATATCAAAACCATGAATAACTCCACTCCTTTCCAGCCATCATCACATTTTACATTTTATCAGAAAGGACCACTTTATTTTGGCATCAAAGTGTCTAACAAACTTCCTTCTCAGATAAAGTATCTATCAAGTAATGTTAAGCAAATTAATAATTTCCTACAGTTGCATTCATTTTATGCTATAGTTGAATATTTCAATCAGAATGACAATTGAGTTTAATCATAGTGTATGATGTTAAGTTCTAAGTTTAGTGATTAAGTATATTGTCTAAATGACATTTAAAAAGATATACATCTATTTAGAAGTATTTTTTGTATCAATTTTATCCCTTTCATTATCAGAATTGTTATATTTGTTATAGTTGACATTTTTTTTATAGAGTACTTTAAAAAAACAGATATTTGTAACCAAAGTGCTAAAATCACTCATTGTTATATAACTTACTTTAGATCCTGTCCGATAATTGATTCTATGTAAGTTTACATGCTATAGGTTTTAGATTTACAAGTATATCTGTTTGAAGACATATATGGCACTAATATGTATATGGTTATAAGTAATGTCTGTGTTGATTTAATCTTATGAATTATTCTATACGTACTGTTCAGAACAGTGTATGTTTTAGACAAGTTCTATATCCAATGGTTGTATTGTCAACAATGGATTCTTGAATTATCAATAAATACAGTACAATACAATATAAATTCAAGCCATGAGTGTTATTGCTTCCTGTGGTCTTCAGATGTTGCGAGCTTGGTTATTTTACAGAGTGTAGAGTGCTTGTTAGAGCAGAGAAAGGAGAAGGGTAAGGTGAGGGAGGCACTTGTCTCAAACTTTGGTGCAAAGTACCTATTATTCACACAGTTTCACATACACTACTCTAGAAAGCTATACATACCAAGGAAAAGATGGATTGAAGACGTTGAGAAAGATATCCAGACAATGGGAATAAGAGGGTGGAGAAAACTGAGTAAGGAAAGGATGGAATGGAAGAAAATCACTGAGAAGGCTAAAACCCATAGTGGGTTGTAACGCCAACAAAAGAAGAAGAAGAAAGCTATACATTAATCCACAGACTGTTAGCTGCAATATTTTTTAAACAAGGGACAGTTTTTGCAGTTTGAAATATTGTATTTGTTTTTGGTCTGAAATCATAGTGTTTGATGATATTTTCATGCAGAGAAACACATGATACTTGTAGCTTCAAAATCATGAAGGTACTAAGGCATTGATATTTCATAGTAATCCTTCTTAAAATAAAATAATGCTGGCAACACAATTTCATATTCTATTAACTGGAGGGAAGGAGACCACTGGGGAGACCTAGGTGTAGATGGGTGGATAATATTAGGATGGATCTCCAGGAGGTGGGATGTGGGTACATGGACTGGATTGGGCTGGCCCAGGGTAGAGACAGATGGCAGAAGCTTGTGAGTGCGATACTGAACCTTTGGGTTCCATGAAATGTGGGGAATTTCTTGACTAGCTGCAAACCAGTTAGCTTCTCAAGAAGGACTCTGCACCATGGAGTAAGTAAGTAAGTAAGTAAATTAACTTAAGGCTTATTTTGTACTACCTACTATCCTAAGCATTTGAGTCATGAGATAGCCCAGATTGTGTTAAAAAAAACTCTTGATGATAACTGTACTAATTATGAGAAGTGCAGAGTAACTTCTTTGATTGAATTGTTTTGTTGCTGTTCAGATGAAATAAACAGTACTTGTTACATTTTTTGCATCCTCCAAGTTATTTTGTGACACATGCAATATAATCACACGTTTCTGATTTTGATTGTTGTTGCAGGAACACGGCTCAGTAATGCTTGGGGGAATCTCACCCCATCATGACTACTGTGACAGCAAATCATCAACAGAGACTCCACCTAGCTACAATCAGCTCAACTACAAGGACAATATACAGCGGTGAGTATAACCTTGAAATTCTTGTAAATGTAACTGCACAGTTTTCAAATAAATTACTCATAAAAGAGAGACTGAATATCAAAGTGGAGAAGCCTGGGTGGGAGCATACTTCAGTACAAAGTAGGTAACTGATGGTCTGTCATGATCATTGATAATAAATAATCTAGGATTAGATTTAAAATGGAAATTTCAAGTCTTCTGGCATGTGACGCTACATTGCAGAGTTATGTTTCAAAGGATATTATGGCCCTCATATTTTAAGTTCAAACAGTAGATTGACCCTAAAGGTGAAGGCAGTATGGTTCTTCAGAACACTGGCAACCACTCACCCAGTGATATGCTGTAACTACTGTAACATCACAGAAGGCTTGAATCTTGAGCATCACTTCTGTAAGTACCTCAAATCTCATATTTAAATAGGTTTTGTCTCCTAATATTCACTCTGGCTTTTATTTTACCTTCAAACATATGCTCAAATATGTTGCTGGTAATAATGGGTTTCACTACAGAAATTTGTTTCAATTCAGTTTGGTATATGGAATGTTATTGCCATGTTACAATGTGCTATTTAAAATCAAATTTTAAATTCAGACAGAAATATTGATACTGATTTATTTCAGTTTTTTTGAGAGCAAACCAAAAACAACCCTTTCTGATGAATCAGGAGAATCTAAGATAGAAGCTGACACAGTGCTGATGAGCACAGAAGAAGAGGAGAAGGATAGACCAACCACAGATTCTAGTCTAGAATCTGGTAACAGGTGAGGTAAAACAGACCATATGTGAGGACCCCACTCTTCTGGAACATGATGCTGCATCCCTAAGTTAACTGTTCCAGACCTGAAGGAAGTAGTGTCATCATCTTCAGCAATGCCACAGAGAGAACTTCAGGTCTCAAACTGCAAGCTGTTTAGCACCCATACACCATTGATGATCAAGGCACTCTGTACCTATGGAACATCAGGAATTGATTACCCAGCATCATATTCTAGAAGAATGGAGTTGTCAACTATGCCCCCGTGAAAACTTTGAGAGACAGTATTACTTTCAACTTTTGAAATTTTTAAAACATGACTACTATGCATTGCTTAAGCAGTTACAGTAACCTTGCCTTACATTGCCTATATTTTCGACTCATTTCTAACTATTTTAATATCTCTGGCCATTCTGCGCTAGAATTCACATTTTATATTATTTTTGTAGCACATAAATATATTTTTACTTTTGCATAAATGTCTTGCTGCTGAAGAAATGAATGTTCTAATCTTTAAGTCATCTCATTAGGATACCTGATGTTGGGGAGGATTTTATTTTATTTTATTGTATTTTATTTTTATAGTTAATCTTTTTGTTACAGAAGTGGCTGTAACCATTTTACTCTTGCCTGTGACTATGTCACACCGTGCACACTGTACCTCGTCACTGTGAGAATTTTCTATTTCCCTGGTACTAAAGAAACATATTACTGAGGTTTATTGGAAGTCTTTTAATATATTAATATATCAGTATGTGCTTGTTGAGTATTGGTCAGAGTATTATTATGGGTTTCTTCCCTCTTCCTGTAATAAATCCCTTTTCTTTTTGTAAACACTTTTATTTTGAGGCTGTGTATTCATACATGCTGTTTTTTCTCCCCCATTATTTTCTTTGCCACACACATACAGAGAATGGAGTTTGTTTTATGTTTGAATACAAATGGTTTTGTAATATGTATTACTTTTGAGAGTGATCTTTGGCTTGAAATTTAGTAATGCCTGTGGCTGAGGCCTATGTGATAAACTGCTTGTCACTCAGCCTGTCAACAACTTTGCTTCCTTTTGTGGAATCAGTTACTTCTTTATTGCTTTCACAATAGTCTACCACAGGAAGCTGCCCTGAGCCAGAAGAATTCAGTACACATTTTCACACATTAGTTCTTCATTACTTTGGAGACATCTTTAGAAATTTACAAATTTAATGACATAAATACAAGACATAAAATAAAACTACATAAGCCATCAATCAAATGTACAGTGTGTCAAAGAGGTGTTTATTATAGCAATATAAAAATATACAAGAAACTTCTGGATGTTACTGCAGAATTAGTCTCCAACAAGAAATTTTTTTTAATACAATTAAAAAAATATTTGAGTGATAAAGCTTTTTATTCATTAGAAGAATACTTGAACACCTAATATGGACACATGATGTGAGGCCTGATATGCCATGATACTTTTTTACTTAAATATATTGATTTACTTCACTTTATGTAATTGTAGGAAGACAGCAATTGTATTTATTGTTAATTTTTTTAATGTTAAATTATACATTTTGTGTACATGTGTACTGAGTGTGTATAATGACTAATAATCTTTTATCATCAAATTTTTTTAATGATATGTTTCATATCCAATGCCATTCACAAACACACACACACACACACACACACACATATATATATATATATACAGGGTGTCCCAGGAGGAATGTGCCAGACTTCGGGAGGGTGTTCCTTATGTTAAAGTATACCGATATAACCCAAAACACCTATGTCCAAAGTTGAACGGTTACGGA
>Ga0136643_10015098_pt1 | contig 11603 bp, 3 predicted proteins | sample TergutLab28metaG_FD_96883 | JGI IMG/M metagenome (GOLD analysis project Ga0136643, IMG submission 96883) | Labiotermes labralis P1 segment gut microbial communities from Petit-Saut dam, French Guiana - Lab288 P1 (version 3) (version 3) | ecosystem: Host-associated > Arthropoda: Insects >...
AAACGGAACCGACACAATCAGTACAGGACGCACACCAGCAAAGGAGCACAGGCACAACCTACACAGCCACACGTAAGTAACCCTAGTGGAATCTGTCATACCATGAAAAAAATATGTTGCATTAACGACGGGGTTGAATACAATACTGCCGATACACTAATGTTACACGGTATATTGATTACAGACATGCTGCTGCAGTACCATATATATTAAACATAGAAGCATTAGCAACTTCAAAAATAAGGCAAAACAAAACTCCCTGAAGATGGTCTTGACAGACTGAAACATGTAGGAGTTGTAGGAAGTATTTTAACCAAGTGATGTGTTTTAATGTGTAAATAAGACGTTAGGATCACATATTGGTGCAATTAGTTGGTTATATTTTAATAAAATTGAATTATTGCACGGTAAAAACATGAAAATAATGAAAGTAAATTTTAGACTTCTTAAATTATATATATGTGCATTTGTTGGTGTGTGTAATTAAATAAACTACAGAATGCACGGTGCAACGATAAAAAAATCCTTACTTGGAAGTTTATAGTCTCTTATTTGTATGTTAGTTCACAACAAGACATCATTCAGGTGCATGCAGTCCTGAAAGGAAGAAGGTCTGTGACTGTGAACACGGCATATAGAAGGGAGAACAACTTCAGATAATATCTGCGTTCTTCTGTATCATTACGCAGCGTAAAGTGGCAATTCATTACCGACGTTTCACGAAAACCTACTGGTCTCATCTTCAAGGGTCTTCCTCTTGGATTTCTTGACCCTTGAAAATGGACCAATAGGTTTTCCCGAAATATCTGTAAGGAATTACGCTGCGTAATAACCCAGAAGAGCACAGATTTCATCCACTTCGCGGCAAAGCCTGAAATAACGCAATTTCAACTGATCCATCGAACAGAATTCTCCATAAATCCTTGTTCTTAAGTATTCAAGAAATTATCTCGATATATGGATACCAAAGATTCAATACCGTGTTCACGGGAGCCCAGCACTAGTCCACGTACTTGACCCAATAAGTCCAGTACCTACCCACTTCCTATATTCATTTTAATTTCATTATTATTTAGGCTAATGTGTCTAAGGTGACCTGTCTATCTCTCCAACTATCGGCCCATTTCTCTCACTGTCTGTACGTGTGTTCATTCATCTCTCACCTATCTCCACAACCACCACCCACCTATCCACCTGTAATAGTATGAAAAAATCAATCCATTCATCTAACCTTTCCTAACCTAACCTAACCACCTATCTAATCTATCCATCCATCCATCCATCCGTCCGTCCGTCCGTCCATCCGCCCGTCCATCCATCCATCCATCCATCCATCCATCTATCTATCTATTAACAATAAGTACATATTTGCATAAGAAAAATACACACAATTCACACTCGATTAGAAGTGACATTCACATAGTTACACAAAAAGAGTCAATGCTATACTGCTAGAGATTTATATTCTGAAATTCAGATAATTATAATTTGCAAGAGGCGCTGGTAAGTCTATAAAATCTAGTGACGTTCTCGAGTCTTGACACACCCAACTGTTCGATTCTGCTCACCTTACACCCCACAGATTATCACAAACAGCAAACGTTTCAGAGATTATAACAAACGCTCCGTACCAGCTCTCCAAATTCATGTATAATACATTTCTTGGCCTTTACAGACAGTGATAAATTAAATGATCTAAATCATGAGGTAATCAAGGAAATGTCTGCCGAACTCTCCCTATTGGAAGCGGATCTTGATGTTCCTTTATGAAGCATAGGAAACCACCAGCATGCAAGCTTAACTCAATTCTCCAAACTGTCATGAAAATTAAGGTTCTGTCATTGTATCCGGTGAGAAATTACTTCGCTGTCTATTCAGATTAACATGAAGGTTCAAACAGAAACTACAAGCCTCTGGCAGAATCATGGCGAGCATCTTGCTTGGACAATGTTACCACTTGAATTAACTCTCCCACTAATAATTTACAACCTTACCACCATTCTGTACCGTTGTCATGAAATCTGGGAACCTTAACTTTCTGGAACCCTCTGGGCCATTCCAGGCCTTTAATGGGACTGCTTTACCTTTTACTAATAATTTATAACTTGTTGAGCAATATTCGGTTCTCGCGGCAGTTCTCATGAGGATTTCAGTCCTGTAGAACATGGCGCCTTGTATATTCATATATCGGTATACGAGTATATTTACTCGTACATTTACTGTACTAACGTCAATGACTTCCTCCGAGACGCTGATATATATATATATATAAAGCAGTCTACACCGCGTCACGTCGCAAAAGACTGAATATTTATTTCCGATTGTTGTTTTGCGAAACATTATGACAACTGGCTGGGCACGAAACACGTGCGGGCGTATTAACCTTTTGGCGCCGGAATTATTTTTTAAATTTTAGTACACCCTGTATATAAAATGTTAATAATACAGGAACCAAATATGTTAGAATTATGAAACAACCTGCATTTTGAAGAGAAAAAAACGGAAAGTATATATCATGTTTAAAATATTCGGTACCTATATTTGTTGAATAAATATACAAAATGCAACTTTAGAGGTTAGCGGTGCGGTACGACCACTATAGTTGACATTAGGCGTCAAAAGTTTAAAACTGAGGGCAAGACTTTGGTCAAAAACACTGCGCAAAAGAAATCATATGGAAAAATATGTAGATTGTTGAAAAGTGTTGGTATGAAGTTAAAAGAAATAGGTCGTGAGATTGTGTGCAGGCTTCGGCGGTACCGGACCACTAAGGGGTTCGTGTGAGAACGGTTGTGGTTCTTCGGACTGCATAAATTTGGGAATACTTGACCAACTGAGTGACTCTTTATTGCCTTCTCAAGATAGACTCCTCTCCGTGGAGTTAATTAATTAAATGAACGCGAGCTCAGATGTACTCATAGCAGTATTGTTAAATATTCGAGTCTCCTGGGATATTGCCCTGTGTGTAGCATCCCGTAAGACAAGACACTTAATTAAATAAGCTCAGAGATGCCCAATGTTTTGTTCAGAGTAACAGACTCCAACAAGTACAAGTTTCGTATAGAACTACCAGCATTTCAACAGGACCTATGTTATGACAATATAGTGCGCAATTATGGTAGGTAGGTTATAGCTCTACTCTTTCTAGGACCACGGCACTAGATGAGGGTGGGGGGTCATTCCCACGCCCCGGCCGCCTCTAACCCGGGAAAGACTCGGTACCCATTGTACAGGAGGCTGGGTGGGCCCCAGGGCCGGTCTGGACGGGCGGAAAATCTCGTCTCTACCGGGATTCGATCCCGAACCGTCCAGCCCGTAGTCAGTCGCTATATCGACTGAGCTACCCGGCCTAGTGCGCAATTATAACAAGACCAAATAAACTTAAAATTGGCTGTCCTTCTTACTCATCCAACATAAACTTGTGTAACAAATACAGCGTGATTAAATTTTATGGTAATACTATGACGATTTGTTGCAAATAAGGAGCGAATTATGTGGGTTGATGCTGAGAACTCTGATAGGCTGTTACAAACCATTCGGAGGAGCCTTCTGCTTCCATCATTAAGAAGTCGAGAAAATAGAGGCAGCAGAACATTCGCAAAGGGCGGTACAATGTCACTAGACTGCACGACGTTATAACCTACCCCACCACCGATACAGACGCACTTGCTTCTTTCAGAAATCCCAAATCACGCTGTACAGCAAAATGTGGGAGTTCATGAGCTCGAGGAAACACGTGTTTGTGCGGACATACGATGAGGGCATCAGAAGGGTCCGCACATCCAAAGGGAAATACGCTCTTCTCATCGAGTCGCCCAAAAATGACTACATTAACGAGAGAAACCCGTGCGATACTATGAAGGTCGGGCGCAATCTTGACGCCAAAGGTTTCGGGGTAGCAACACCTCTTGGATCCCCACTACGGTGAGTGTTACTTTGCCCTGTACTCCCAGTAGCAGATACAACTGCATGCCTAGTGACTTTGCAGCTTTAATTCTTGTATATTCCACACATAGTGCACGTGTGCTTCCAGTTTCAAGCTGTTTCCCTAAATTTGTCCTTAATTCTGAGTCTAATTTCAGGCGCTGTTTATAGACAGGTGCAAAGCCGCCGACATTCATTCTCCCTTCATTTAAAGGCGCGTTTACACGGGTCCTCCAGGTTGATCAACACGGTTGAATCAACCAAAATGAACCGTGTAAACAGTTCCTTTCAACGGAAGTGATCAACGGTGTTGACGGGTGAACAAGTTGGCGATGGCCAACTTTCGTTCAACGTCGTTGATTCACTTTGGGTGACTCACCACAGATTACCCGTATAAAAAAGCAAGTCACGACCTGTTCCCCAGTATAGAACGAGTTGTTCTAGTGTGTGTTTAGTGTTTTTAATTTTGCTTCTCAATTTTGTCAACTACTTTCTAATTATGGTGTTCAAATGGAGGGACGATCACGCACAACTGGTGCTCGATATGGTGCAGATATGCATTCTCTCATGTTTCTTTCTTGTTTCTCTATGTATGGATTTACTTTTGATAATAATTCGAAAAACTGTTCTCGAGACATCCTTAAATGATTTTTATACATATCTCGATCTTCACTTGTCCATTCAACTAACAATGTGTTTGATGCACCCTATGTATCACGTCTCATTATCCACGGCTTAACCCACCGTCATTTGTTCCTCTTATTTCTTTTTTCTAAAATCTGTTGACATTCTTTCATTAAATAGTCACACATCACAACTAAACCTTCCCGCACAAGTTCATTTGCCGCCATTTTGAAATAGACAGCCTCATTCACTCTTGTGGAACTGTGTAAACAGTATCGTTCAACCGTTGAATTCAGTTTCATTGATTCAACCGCGTCGATCAACCTGGGTTACCCGTGTAAACGCGTCTTAAGTTCCACTTCACAAAGACGTCAGGGATATACAGGCATAGCTCCAAATATCCACGCCGTGAAAACAGGCTTAAGTGGTAAGCTTTTGGCAGATTCGTAGATTCTCAGCAGGTCCATTCCCAATTACACCATGTAGTAATGAAATTTTCCCCGAAGTAGAATTATGTGGGTTTAATGTACTTTTTAACCTGATTACAGATCTGAAATCCTTTTTGCGATATCACCTAAACTTTCCTAGGAATAGGCACATTTAGAGGAGCAAGCGTTTGAGGTCTGCAGGTTTGATGTTTGTATGACCGTGCATCACTGATATAATAACATAAACAACCAACTTGATGCAACAATGACAATTTATTGATGATTTCAATCAGTTCAACATGATTCGGGCGATAATTTCGCCCATCCTCAGGAGCACTAGACTGCGTTTACAGCTTGTGGTACGAAGCACCGACGATGCTGCCTGTAGGCAGCATCGTCGGTTCATTGTACGTACCACAAGCTGTAAACACAATTGATTGAAATCATCAATAAATTTTAATTGTTGCATCTAGTTGGTTGTTTATATTATAATGTATGCAGGTTTATAGGCGCGGCCAGGCAGACAACCCAAAACAAAAAGCTTATTCATCCCCCATTGTTATGACATTTTCGGGATTTTAGGGAGGACAAAACGGCAGAGTGTACCGAACGTTTCAATAAGCTCTGTCAGTCCAGTTGACCTTGTGCTTCTGTGCAGGTCGGTTGTCCGCTGTAGCAAACGTCTCTGCTCTCAGGTATCGCACTTTTTTTTTGTGAGAATTTGTTTACTTCTTGATCATTGAAATTGTGAACCGAAGTGCGATAGCTTTAATTTATATGCAGTTCAAGTGAATATCGAGAAAATAACAATGTAGGTGTACTTTGTTGAGTCGTTGTGTTAGCCATGTCTCGTAAATGTGTTAATTCGCCGAACTTGTTTAGTTACGTCTGTGGTGAATTTCCATTGCCCCTGTTGTGAAGAAGGCCTATGAATTTTATTTTCGCTGTACGGTTGGGGATCAGGACAAGAGCTGGGCACCACATTCATGTTGCAGTAGATGTTCGTGACATTTACGTGGCTGGCATTCAAAGCCTTCCGCAGTCTCTATGGTGTGGAGAGAACAGAAGGATCATCTTACAGATTATTACCTTTGTTTCACAAAAACAGATGGCCATAATTCGAAATCTAAACATACCATAGTTTACCCCAATACTCATGCCGATTCTCCACCAATTCATACGCCACCTCAACAATAGACGCTGCATGAAGAACCAACCAGCACATCTACAGAAGACGAATCTGGACCTTCAAGTTCCAACTTCCCGAACTAACTGTACCTCATCTATAATCGCAGTCTGAACTTAATGATCTAGTGAAAGACCTCAATCTTTCGAAAATTCAGGCGGAACCTTTGGATTCTCGTCTACAGGGATGGAATTTGATACAGCAAGCCGTTAAATGTCATACAGGAAAGGCCAGTATTGTCATTATTTTTTTCTAATGGCGGCGAGTTAGTCTAATGTAATGATGCAGAAGGACTTCTGCAAGAGCTGGGATGTACACACAGACCTGAAAAATTGAGACTTTTTGTAGGATCGTCTAAATTTAGTTTAAAGGCGGTGTTGCTACAAAATGGAAATATTAACCCGTCAATACCGATTGCCCATTCTGTCAACATGAAGGAAAACTACGAGAATATGGATATGCTCTTGAGAGATGTAAGGTACCTAAAATATGGATGGAAAATATGTGAAGACATTACAGTCATACGGTTACTCCCAGGAATGAAGTCAGGCCACACAACATTGTGGTGTTTTCCTTGTGAATGGGACAGCCGAGCAAAGGAAAAACATTACAAAATTATATATAAGATAAAACTCAGTTCCAAGGGAAAAGTGTGTCAGAAATCAACCGCTAGTTGACACGGATAACATTTTTTTCCGCCGCTACATATAAAATTTGGCTTAATTAAAAACTTCGTTAAAGCTATGAACGAGCAGGCTAAGGATTTTGAGTGTTTGAGAGAAAAATTTAAAAAACTCAGCTTTTCCTAATTTAAAGAGAGCATCTTTATTGGACCCCAAATTCGTGAAATCATTAATGATTATCTATTTGAACACCTGTTAAAGGAAACTGAGGAAAATGCATGGCAAACGTTCAAAGCGGTTTGTCTAAATTCCCTTGGAAACGTAAAAGCTGAAAACTATAAGGAACTTTTTGAGAGCTCGTTAAAACGCAAACCAGGCTATCGGGTATAATATGTCATTGCAGATTCCTTTTTTACATTCCCACTTGGACTTCTCCCCTCCTAACCTGAGCGCAGTGAGCGACGAACATGGGGAAGTGTTCCACTAGGATATTGCCACCATGGAGAAAAGATACGTAGGAAATTAATCAACGAACATGCTAGCTGACTATTGTTGGAACTTTACTGAAGGGGTGTCTATTACCAGTTACAACGAATGACTTACAGACAGAAGCTTTAAACGTGAGTAAAATCAAACGTTTGTTTTCAAAATTTTGTTGCGTAATTGCATTAAGTCATTTTCACACAGCTATTTCTGAATTCTTAATGCTCATTTCAACATGAAAAAGTGATTCTGAAACATCGGACCAGTTATACAATTACAGATTCCAGTAACGTATAGTACAGATCGTTGAAAATGCCCCCCAAAAAAACACGTACAGAAGTTCCAGAAAAGCGTTAGGTGACAGCGTAGTTTTCTTTTCACTTCTGGATTCAACGTGGCCAAATTATAAAAATTCGCCTATTTTCATCCAGAGGCAAAAAAAGTTTAAAAATTTGAACATCTGTGTTATTAGCGTAAATTGCAATGCCGAATTTCGTGGAAGTTCGGTCTTTATGTTATTTAACTATTCTTCGAAAGCAGAGGCTATAGAGTGTCGAAAGGCAAACAAAAATTATAAACAGTGAGCAAATAAGAAAGAACTTGAAAGGAAGCGTTTGTGAAATATTTTGAGACGCTAATTCGGAATGTAACTAATGACACTGAAGTCACCTCTATTAAAACAGCTGGCAGGCCTCTTTCAAATGTATCTGAACAGGTGGCCTTTCGGATAGGTTCTGAGTTTTCAAACGAGAAATCCCCGTTGCTTTGAATATAAGCTAAAATATAATATAAAAAATATATAATACATACACAATTTATATTTTATTAAATTATATTCGATTATAATTCCAGCTACACGTTTCAGCCCAATTGTACGGCTATCTTCAGGCGTATCTTTCGTACACTGAAAGCGTTATCAATTCTACACTCCACCTGTTCAAAGATCAGCCTGAAAATGGCCCTACAATTGGGCCGAAACATGTAGCTGGAATTATAATCTAATCTAATCTAATAAAATATAAAGTTGTGTATGACTGTATTATATATATTTTATATTACATTTTAGCTCAGAGTATTTGGGTGTTAGCTCTACAGTATTTGGCTTTATAAATTCCATCAAACGCGGATAGACGGTTTGAACGTAACATTTTCATCTTACGAACGTCCTTAATAAACATGAATACAGTCATGATCCTTACTCTTACGCTTACCACTGTGTTGTATGTGTATCCAAGTTTTCATAAACGGTTTGGGGCAAAACACTGTCTATTGAGTATTTACGCCGTACTGTATGTGCAATTCGTTCTGGCCTTTCGGAAGAACTGCTGCCTTCATCTTCGTCGTACAAACACTTTACATACTGGGTTTAAAAGCTAAAGAGACCATCTTTTAAGAAACAACGCAATGTTTATGTAAACGCCCAACACGTGTCTTGTCGAAGACTACTCCCTCCCACCCAAGATACAGTATTTGCCATACTACAGTAGAGAACATGTTGTGAAGACCACATAAATTCTGCTATCAAATTAAAAAATCTAGCATCGTAAAAATTGGGTGTAACTATAAACGTGAAATGTTCATATACAACAAAAAATTCTGAAGTTTTTTATGTTTTGCTGACCGTCCATCCTGGTACAATCTGAGTAAATGACCAACTTGATGCACAATTACGTTGTATAATACGTTTATTATTATAATCCGCTACATGTTTCGAACAACACTGTGCTCATCATCAGGAGGTCGAATTGTATTAATACAGCATCTCGTATAGAAGTCTCTGTAAGTGACCGTCCGGTGTGCAGGTTGAGAAGGTTCCTTCTCAACCTGCACACAGGACGGCCACTTACAGAGAGTACTATAAGCGATGCTGTATTAATACAATTCGACCTCCTGATGATGAACACAGTGTTGTTCGAAACATGTAGCGGATTATAATAATAAACGTTTTGTATAACGTAATTGTGTATCAAGTTGGTCATTTACCCAGAGAAAAACTTTGAAGGTTTCATACGCGCCTGTGATTTGAATATTATAGTAAACAAGACGGTACGGTACGCGAAAATCTCTAGAAACGCGTACAAATACTTTGCTACAGAAAGAATATAAATATTTCAAGAAAAAATTCCGATCACCTTCTGTCACTGCTTCTGCAGATTTAAACTTTTGAACGATTCAACCAATGCTCATGAAACCACGCACAAGAACGCAATGACAATGGAGAATATTCCAACGTTTCAGTTCCCTACTTACGACAGTCGTAAGAGGAACATTATGGACTCACGAGTTAATGAATAGTGACCGACATACTACAGCTTTTTAATTTAGGATCTAGAGTTTATGTGCGTTAGCTGATCTTGGAGCAGTAGACACACCCTGGGTTACGGAATTTCAAGTTAAGCAATTTCAGACTCACGCAATTTGAAACAAACAAGACGGAATTAATAACTTTTTTTAAAAAATGCGCCGAATTGTCCCTTATGGGGAGGAAAGTTCAACGAGACGAAGATGGTGGAAGAGTACTGCTGGGCGATAACATAGGTGGCTGGGCTGTTGTGCTGCGGCCGATCAGGTCCCAGTGCTATGAAGTTTGGATTGCAGCTGGACTCGCTTGTATATGCATAAGTAGTTGACCACTTAACTGCACGAGTCATGGAGTGCTTGTACACGGCTTTCGTCAAGGTTAAAACTTAGTAAAATGTAAAATCAAAATATTGCAGCAACATCATAACAAATTTCTTTTGCTTTCGATGTGATGGTGGTAGCTAATCATTTGAGCAAGGCACGTTAACACACAGACAGATAACAAAATACCTTACGTGAAATGTACCCTGAGAATTAACAATATAATATATGACAGCTGTGCAAATATATACTAAAGAAACAGGTCCTTTACAAAATAAAAAAAACATGCAAAACTAGGAACATTCGAATTAGCAAAAGTATTCTCTGTAAGTTCTTCTCAGAAATTCTTGTTCTGCAAGTGTAAACAAGAGACCAAGAGTCGGTGACACAGAGGTACGAGAGGTTTCGCTAAACTCTAAGACATGTATCCAAATACTATGAAATTATACTGTTAATAAAAACTCTAAGGTGAAATCTTACAAGAAAGTTTGTTGCTAATCCAAAATGGAGAAAATTTTGAGATTCAAAAAGGGTTTTGAGATGAGTAATATCGACTCTGTACGATCTCACATTTCCATGGAGTCAGTGTTAGAGAATTCATTTCAGAGTTCTTTTATGGCATACAGACCAATGATTCAGGTTAGATGACAATTATCTGTTGCAAAATAATCACTGGGGCTTCGGTCTGTTAATTTATTTAATAATTACTGTTAAGTTGTAAATTTACAGGCAGTGGAATTAGAGAAACCAGAGTTAGCGATGATAAGGGAAAGAATATAAATGTGCCAGTAACCTATTTCAGGCTCGGACCCCAGAATTTAAATTGAAGGACCGAGAAAACTTGTAAGAAATCCCATGGTGGATAGTGAATTGTCAGGTTGAATACCGAAGTAAAAATTAGGGTAAATACTGTATTAAGTATAATGATAGGTAACAATAAATACCAACACTGAAATCTTATTACTGCTTAAGATTCAGAACTGCTACCTCAGCCTACGACGTAAACTTTCCTTAAATGAGTCAATTTACTTTGGAGCATTTTCCTCCTATTCTAGCCTAATTCCTTTCTACGTTTTTCTGCTCACAGTTACTTTGCAGATGCATTGATTTATACGTAATATGGTTCAGTTTAGTAAATCTGTTTAATATTATACATCTGACGATAGCTTATAATGACTCTGTGTGGTACGGCGTAAAATTATTTGAACTACACCTAAAACCAAGCATTAACGTGCGCAGGATTCAGTGTATTAGCATCATGACGACGTGGCAATTCAGCTGAAACTTACAAATGCCGTCTATTTCTTATCGCCTGACGTGAACAAAATCTGTAGCGAACTAAGAAAACTAACGCAGAGCTCTAGATACAGTACAATGTCTCGCCAGCTGTAAGTTCGAATCAGATAAAAGTACGGACTTCACAGCATGGGAGTGAGTTGTTACGAATTGCTACGAAGCAACTCATTTTTATCGAGACACTTTGCTGCATCTGGAAGAATTTAACCTTTTGACGCCTAATGTCAACTATAGTGGTCGTACCGCACCGTTAAACCTCTAAAGTTGCATTTTATATATTTATTCAAGAAATATAAGTACTGAATATTTTAAACATGGTATATACTCTCAGTTTTTTCTCTTCAAAATGCAGTTTGTTTCATAATTCTAACGTATTTGGTTCCTGTATTATTCACATTTTATATACAGGGTGTGTTA
>Ga0136643_10015099_pt1 | contig 11603 bp, 7 predicted proteins | sample TergutLab28metaG_FD_96883 | JGI IMG/M metagenome (GOLD analysis project Ga0136643, IMG submission 96883) | Labiotermes labralis P1 segment gut microbial communities from Petit-Saut dam, French Guiana - Lab288 P1 (version 3) (version 3) | ecosystem: Host-associated > Arthropoda: Insects >...
ATATATATATATATATATATATAAACTGTATATACATATGTACACACAAATTTACAACATATTGAGAAATGGTGCTGTTATTTCCTTTGATAAATTTTGTGTTTACTTCTAATATGGTAATGAAGACCACACAAATGGGACGATTTACTAAATTGAACCACTGCCCTAGATGGTAGGAAGTAGAAGATTTATTTGTTCTGAGTAATGGAAAAATTTTGGCAGTGATCAGGTAGCGCTGCTCTTTGTGGCGTGGTTTGCTATGTTTATATGCATTTCATCTTATTTTCACTTATACTTCTGCTTTTGCGAAAGTAGTATTGTTCAGCTGACGAAGTTCCATATGCAGGTGTATAAACACAGCTTCCTTGGTATAAAATTACAGCATCGATATTTTATATTGTCCCACACATTGTCTGAATGTCCTTGGTAAGAAGAACAATGGCGCGTAGCTGTAAACTGGACCAGCGGCGATTTACTTTCCTGGACCAACTACCTCTTGAGGCCAGGTTTAGGAATATGAAGTGGAACCCTTCTTGTTAAGTTTTCAGAGCTATGGGGTTCGTTAATCAGCAGGTAAATACGAGATATGAATTCAGTACGCGAATTACAAATTAAATTTGGGTATCTTTTTTCTCATTCTTAATGTCTGAGGTATTCTGGATACACAAAGTGGGCCAAAAGTAGGTATACAGTATATAGTATAGCCTATAATTACTGTATACTTACTCATGGCCCACTCTGTATATTTGGAAAAAATGCGGGAATAAGGGGAAGAAATGAAGGAGACAGTACTGGTTGCGAATGGGAATGGGGGTTTAGTCGATGCGTATAATTTGAGCACTGGGAAATACTGTTTTGTTCTGTGGTCCAATTTAGAAATACATGTGCTAAAGTTGGACCGTTGCTGACTGCCTAAATCGTTTATATATATATATATATATATATATATATATATATATATATATATATAGCAGTAAGCAAATAATAAGCATGTGGTTCAAGTCCTAATGAATACGTTTCTGGTAGAAAATTATTCTTTTTTTTCTTTGTTTTGAACTTTCGTGTAGAAACGCTTTTGTTCTTAGGAGATTCAAAGTAGACCGTCTTTCCGTAAATCATCGACAAGTGACTTAGTATACCGTCTGTTAGTAGCACAGCGATTCGCGTTGATTTGTTTCTTATGTGAAAATTGTTGACCCGAAATGAACATTATATAAATACATTACAGAGAGTTGAAATGGAACCTATGGGAGCAGTTGTGTGCAGCTAGCTTCACGCCGTGACAGGATAAGGAACGAAGATACCAGAAATAAATTACGGAATAATGTGATATTTGAGGTTATGAAGTCAGTGACTATGAAGAATGCTGTCTTGTGGGATGCAACGCCCTGCAACACGCAGGTACCTGACGGTACTGCCTTCACGTACGGAAGGTAGCAGGTTCCTCCGGTACATTGGCAAATTTCTAGCAGGCTGCAGAACATCATACGTCAGAAGGCATAGTATGCTCGCTAGGAAAGGCAAGGGTACAAGAAATGTGCATAAAACTTGAATAAAGTTTCAAAACAAAATATTCAATAAAAACCAAGAGAAAGAAAAGATTTTGAGGGAAAATGGATAGAGATTCTGAAGATAACAGGCTATTGGCTAATTCAGGTAGTGAAGGGGAAGTAAAAGTTGTTTGATAAAGGCAGATTTAGACATTTTGCTAGTGTGCATCGAGCCAGAAGCCTCTATGTTGGAGGTTTTTTTTAAAGAGATACCTGTTTTTCCACGTTACTGAAATCTTAATGGAGAATTTGCAGTTTGCCCGTTAAACAATGCTGTGAGATTGTGGACACCAGCTTCCGATGCGGCTGAATACCGTTGTTGTGACGCTGTTGTGTAGTGTTTATTGACGTCCCATTATATCGCATCGTAATTTTTCGTCTGTGTATATCTAGACCACCAGTGAGAGATTTTCTATTGTCGCTGTTGTCTTTATTGTTGCTGTTCTTATAGTTATTATTGTTATTGTTATAATAATAATAATAATAATTACAATTATTATTATTATTATTATTTTAGGAAACGGCGGAGAGCATTGGGTAAATATTGTGGTAGCATTGCCGGTGTGGGGTCTCCGTGATATCATGTAGTCGAGATTGGAATTGATAATATAGACAACCATCACTCTGCTGGGTCGGTATATTGTGTGGTTTGCTGCTTGCTGCAATTTGAATTATGTATTGAATTTGTTTGTACTTTGTGTAACGATACTGTTAATAGTTCAGAATATAGGATTACAGGTGAATAATGAAGATTGTGTGTGTGTGTGTGTGTGTGGAAGCCATAGTGGCGTAATGTAAAATACTGTCACTGAATTTGTCTGGATTGACTGAGAATAGCAAGAGGCACATCAGTCTGGATAGATGGTGTCTCGGCCTGTCCTGAAGGCAAAATGGAAGGAATAATGGCCGGGCCTTGTTTCAGGCGGTTAGTGCCGGCCTTTCACAGCGGAGGCATGGGCTCGATCCTAGGCCAGCATATGTGGGATTTGTGGTGGACAGAGTGACACTTGGACACGGTTTCCTCCGAGAACTTCGGGCTTCCCTTGTCGTACCTTTCCACCAATGCTCCATACTCGTAATTCTTTCTCTTATCACCGACGCTATATAATCTAGAAAATGACAGCGTCATTAAATAAAATATTTCTCGCTCCCTCTTTCTGTCTTCCTAGAAGGAGTAGGCCACAGCCTGTGCCAACTTGGTGGGGTTTCTGTCTCTTGCCAAATGTCGTAGTTCGGTAGTTTCCAAGCTAGGTTCAGTAACTCACTGCTGCCATCCTTGGGTGGAGGAAGTAGGCGAAGGTTTGTACAATATAAATCCTCACTGAATGAAACTGCCATGTAGCATTAATTTTGCAAATTGTTTCCTCATTTTTGCCGTTATTGTGAGCAGTATTTTGCCATTAGAATGCTCAGATGAATGATGATTTGTTAAGTAGGACATGTGATATACATGGGAGAGAAAGAAAATGCATTAAACGTTGAGCAGGAGAACCTAAATCGGACTATCTAGGCTTGGGAGTGAGTGGAGGGATAATATTAAAATGGATCTTAAAAATACAAAGAGAGAGGTGTCGATTCGAATTATCTGTCCGTTGTGAACATTAACTAGGCTTTTGAGCTCAATGAAATGAAGAGAATTCTTTTAACTTCGCGAAAAGCCTTTACATTGTCAAGAAGGACACATAACCCGTAGAGTTCATTAGTAAATAAGCAAGCAAGTAAGTAAGTAAATAAGCTAGTGGTTTGGTGCTGTAGAAGTTACGGTATTTGTTCATGTACGTGAAAAATCGAACAACAAATGATGGACAAAAGAGGGCGATAGGGCGATTTCGGACATCCAAGTTGTTTGGAGAGCTGCCAACTAACTGACGAAATCTGAATGTCACTGTTCTGAATCACAGCTGACGAAGCGGGAGGTGCCACCATTGGCAGAATTTCCCCAAATAACTTCTCTTTCTCCACTGTTACTTATTTGAATCACTGTGGTGTTGAAGTCTGATATTTCCTTCTGTTGTTTTTATTGCTTTTGGTACTGGGTTTCTGTTACGACAGTGAGGCGTCCTTCCGGTGGGACAATGTAGGTACAGTACTAGTAAACATGTTGCCATCGAACATAACAAACTACTTTTTATTGCTTGTACAAAACTGCTACATGTTTCGGTTCTTCTCACGGACAATCATTAGGCATATAAATACAGGGTGCGTCAGTGAATCGGGCGATTTTAAAATCGTCATGAACATTAAATGCTTTCATTTATTTAGTTTTAACACATATGAACACAATGTATATATAAAAGAATTTAGATTTTTTCACTTTCAATTTAATCAATTTAACAATTTAGCACATTGAAAACAAAAGTCCTACTTTCCGAAAATAACATCATTCAGATGACCACCATTCCGCTGTAGACACTCGGTAAGTCTCTTGCGAACGTCACCCATTACCCTTTGAAGCATTTCCACAGGAATTCGTGTGACTTCTTGCTGAATTGGATGTTTCAAATCCTGAACTGTGTGGGGTGTTGGAGCTTTGAAGACTTGAGTTTTCATGTAACCCCAGAGAAGGGTGTGGACTTTTTCAATGGCCTCGCTCACGACCGCAATAATCTCAGGTGTACCTACTGTTTTTACACTACCACCTTTCTTCTTTAGTGTAGAACCAGTAGCCTCGAAGTTTCGAACTCAGGTCTTGATGGCATGGCTGATGGAACAGCACGATTGCGATGAATCCCGAACTCTCTTCGAAATTCACGCTGAGCGATCACAAAAGTGTCACCGTTTTTTGTAAAACGCTTTCACAGCAAAAGCACGTTGCGCTCCAGTCCACGGCTCCATTGCAAATAAAACGCTTTAAAGTTGGCAGCAAAATGGCGATAGCGGCATCCGCCCCAGTGTTGCCGAACCAGAAAAAAACAGTGTTGCAAAATCGCCTGATTCACTTACGCATCCTGTACATATCTACAACACACGTACGTATGCAAGTGCAATATATTAATTTGCGAGCTGACAAATTTTTGCAGCTTTTTTTTTCAATTTTTTTAGCATTAAGTGGCGAATTTGTTTTGTATTTCTTAAGTTAAAATATTGCTCTGGGATTGGTTGTATTTGTGACAACGTGCTTCGTTCCTTTGGTTAAAATATTCTTTGTTCCTGGTGTGAGTACTTACGAGCAAACATGGCGATCTTGGAATATCACTTCTTGAATGGGATTGTAATGATTAAAAAAATGAAAAGTAAAGGCGTTTAGAGTTATTTTATAAGATAGTTGTTGCATAAAATTTGCAAATGTTTTTGCCTTTAACGTACTTATGGTTTATGTCGACATTTTATAATTACAATAATAAGAAATCTAGTTACATTTACAGTTATGAAACGCCATTGGGTGAATGTTGTTTGCACATGACTCGCTGGCTTTCTCATATAGTAAATCTCTTTTGAAGCCATGTGATGTGATATGTTTGCAGAACTGATTCGGAGGTTTTGGATTTATTATACATAATATAATACATATGGGGTTTGCTTCGAGTAGGTGTACGTACGTTTAAATATAACGTGTATTATGAGATGGTACAGCAAATATTTAATACATAGGATACATAAGCGTAGAGAAGAAAACCAACTAGATGCTACCCAATGCTTTATTACACTTATAATCTGCAGATTATAACTGCAATAAAGCATTCAGTAGTGTTCCAATTGCTCTTCTTCTCTACGCTTATACTACGATGCACGGACAAACATACATCAAATAGGATACATATTCTGTTTTATCTATATGATTACGGTGTGTAAAACAAGTGTGTGTAGTGCTGTATTATATTTGTTACATTAAGTATAAAATATAAGATAATTATTACAGTACTCGTCGCAATTAACAGTGTGACGGTATGTTTGTGTAACTTCACGTGACTGTAGTCGCTGGATTAAAGACAATGTACTGTATAAAATAGAAGGTAAAGTCGTTTCTGCGCACGTCATGAAGACACATGTGAGACTGGAGGTATCATACCCCCAATCATTCTTAAACCTCGGCACGAGGTAGAGGTAGCGGTTAGTTCAGCGTACCTGTCGCTTTACTTTCGGCAGCCACTGAGTAGAAGGCTGGGTCATCCAAAGAACCGGTCTGAACGTTTTTGACGTCCCTCTTGCCAGGAAATCGAAACACGATTTCTTGGTATTCTTGTTCGTTACGTAGTCATTGCACCGCCAGCACCGTCCCGACTCCGACTCTTAATTGTATGACCGTGTAGTCTTTATGCAAATACAAACCAGATGTTCCATTTCTATTCAATAACATGTCACGCGCATAGCACACAAACAAATATCTGGCCTTTATTTGTGTATGAATCTGCATACCAGGAAGATCATTAGGGGAATCTTAATGAATTGGCACTTAAGGGGAAAAAAATTGAGGCTCTAACAAGCAGTAGGCACAGTTATTATAAATATGTCAATACATCCAACAGAATGAAACTAATTAAATATGTGTGCGCACGGTAGGAAGTCTCAAAATAAACTCATTTGGCTATTATTATTATTATTATTAGTACATTTGTTATCACCTTTGTGCAGGGTATTTACAATTATATACCTGAAACAGAACATGTTTCTAGCGTATGTAGTGGTGCAGCTGTTCTGTATTTACAATTTTTGCTACATGTAACGTTATTTCGCACGTGAAATATGTTTTTTACTTTTAAATTAGTACTTTCCGAAGTATGTGTGTAATGCCCAATGTGTCTTTTCCGCATTTCCTTGATCTCTTACGTTTCGGTATGTTGCTACGGTAACATCTGAATATTTTTTTAACAGAAGCATCACGATGTGCTAATACACGTAATGTAATATTAAATATTGTACGTCAGCACAACTACTTTATTACACAATATAATTACATAGGCTAATGTAAAATATCCTTCTACTCTTGCTTCTTTTAGGATATCATAAATCTTTGTTTTTTCTAAATATTGTAAATAGATCTCGGAGAGAATGGAGGATGTGGGGGCGTCCATTGCCAGTCCATTTCTTTGTAAATATGTTTTGTCCTGGAACCTGAAGTCGTACTGCGAGATGATTAGTCTGCTTATTGTTAAGATTTCTCATATTAACGTATCTTCTAGATTATGTTTCCTGCATAAGGTGTCGATGATGGCTATTAGGTCTTCAGTGGGGATATTGGTATACATTTTTTGGGCGTTTTGCTGACCGTGCATCTCAGTATATTTATCTCAGTATTTAACCAACTTGATGCACAAAATTTGTTTCACAATAAGTTTTATTGTGATGATGAGCACATGTGCTCGAAACACGTAGGGGCATGAAATAAAACTTATTGTGAAACACATTTTGCACATCAAGTTGGTTAAATACTGAGATAAAAATAAGTTGGTATACATATTTGAAATATCAAATGATACTAACTTTAACTCAGGAACGAAAGTATCTGTGATAAATCTTTCATTAGTTGGACCGAGTTCTGGATGTTTTATATATTGGGAGGTGGAAGATACGATTTTAAAATGCCTGTGAGTATCTTAGCTAATTTATATGAGGGAGCATTTTTGTAGTTGACGACTGGGCGAATGGGTGTGCCAGCTTTGTGTACTTTAATTAGTCCTCTCAAGAATGGAGTCTCGGGGTTTAAGTTGATAAATCTCCCTTTCTTTTCTGTATCTATGTAATTACCTTGTGTAATAAAGTAGTTGTGCTGACGTACATTATTTAATGTTATATTACTGTCTGAATCATTTTGAGATGGTTCTAGTTTCCCCTGTTACTACTGGTATCATTTTTACTTTCATATTCCACATGAACTTCATTTATATTGTAAGGTCTTTATGTTTTAGAATATTCTCAGTTTTTTATTAATCACATTTCTGTGTCCTGAAATTGCAGCATCTATTAATATACGTGTTTCTTCTTCATTATCACGGATTATGATGTCCGGCTTTTTGTTACGGATGGTTCTGTCGGTTTACATTTGTTGATACGTTTACCTTACAGTCACGACTTGCTTCGACGGATTTTGGTACCTGGTCATACCAGTGTTCATTGTCTGATTTTACATTATTATTATTATTATTATTATTATTGTGCGATATGGATGTCTCTTGTCACAGGCCTTTTCTTCCTAGTATTTCACTTGAACCAGCGGTGATCCCCACCGCTCAGGCTTCAAGCTTCACACTGCAGTGCTTTCCGTATTATGTGTGATGTTCCAAGTATAGCTGTCTTTTGTAGTGAATCTATCAAATGTTTTCCTGGTACAGTTTCCAAGTTTTTCCTTAAGCTTATCGTTACTATTCCAGTGGCTCCAATTATTACTGGTACAATCGTACACTTCAGGTTCCACAATCGTTGTATCTGTATACATAAACTCATGTATTTTAACTTCTTCTCCGCTTCCTTTTGCACAACATTTCTGTCTGCGGATATTGCCACATCTATCAGTTTGAATTATTATTATTATTATTATTTAAGGATAATTTATAAGGGAGATACCTCAATAACAATAGGTGTCCGTGAACCAAAATACGTGTCCTCACGGAGCAGGAGAAAAAAATGTTCATAATTACAGCGAACTCAAATCTCACACATAATAACTGTGTTCACAACAAGGTATATTGAGCTCTCTAACCCTATACTGAACATCGGAATGTGCAAGATTCAGAAGAAATAGCTTGTAATGCAGTATTTTTTACTAATCCAGTATTTCAAGAAAACGAATTTTATGTCCAATTCGAACACAGCACTCTGCTTCTTTTGTCTACACCATTAGGCTGCTTGAGAAACAAGATAGAAACTACCACTTTATGAAGTTACTTGTAACTTTATGTTTATGGAAAGTTTTGCTCTAAAGATCTTCATCGGAAACAAAAATTTTTATAAAAGATGATACTAAGTTCAAATAATTAATACTGATGATGATCACGAACTTTAGCAGTTAGCGTCGTGCCCCAAGCACCAATTCCATTTGTGGGCCCTAGAAGACACTAAAAACAATTCTTCCTATGATATACATGTTGAGGTTTTTTTTTGTATTTATAACGTAGGCGTTACATGAGTGGAGAACGAGACAGTGCAGACCCACTGAAATTTGGGATTCAGATTACCCTACCATATTTTTTATATACATGGGTCCATGCATCGTGAATCGAATTTAATAATTGTCCAACAAGATGCGACTTATTCAGTTTATTGCATTTCTGTAGGCAGCTATACATGTTTCGGGTGTTGATACCCATCATCAGGAGCTCTTATAATTGTAATTACTGCTTCTGGTATTGATTAGCCGGATCTACTACCATCCGCTCTCGTTGTTGAGTTGGAACTGATTCATGTGTATCGTACGGTTGGTACCAACTGTACGATACACATGAATCAATTCCAGCTCAACGAGAGAATATCGTAGTAGATCCGGCTGATCAATACCAGAAGCAGTAATTACAGTTATAAGAGCTCCTGATGATGGGTGTCAACACCCGAAACATGTAGAGCTGCCTACAGAAATGCAATAAACTGAATAAGTCGCATCTTGTTGGACAATTATTAAATGTTACTCTACCATAGTTATTATATCAGTGCACTTTGTTTATGTCCCATTTTGATTTATGTTCATAACGCCACTGACCAGATGTCTGTTTCTGTTAAGCTGACTGCTATAGCTAACTGTGTCAGAATGTTTAAACAGAACAATGTTTTGAAAATAATTCTCATTATTTAGATGCACACTGTTGTGTAAACGATGTGAGTGCGATTGCATTCCGAGCGATGCAGAGACGGGAGAGGTTTTTTTTTTATCATTTTGTTACTGTTCATTTGACCAGTGTTTTGAACAGTATCGGACAGCCAACTTTAGAAGGTGCACAGAGCTAACGTTTTGCCTAACCAGTTATCTATGGTCGCGAGTTTTTTTTTTTTGAGAAGGTGATACATTCGAATGACTAAGAAGTTCTTCGCCTCTTACGGAAACCGAAGACTCATTATTGGATCTGCTAGAGCCCGCATCTCTTCCCTGTTTGAATTAGGTTCATTAGGTCCATGTACATTTCCTCCTGTGCACACCATGATAGCCTTTGCGGGGGTGGAAGTACATCTTAACTCATTCATGACGTCGGAAATATGTGGCATTGAGTTGTCAGCTTCACGACTGTGGCTGTTTTGCTACCGAGGAAAGTGGACCATGTGCATTTGGCGGTGATTTGGGCCTCAGAGCCGGTCTGGATGCTTCTGAGACAAGAAAAATCTCATGCCTCTGTTGAAAATCGAAAGTGAATCCTCTGTTGTCCAGCCCAGAGCTTTACCATTGTTCTGACTTTGCTATCCCGGTTTCCGTACACTTCAACTTGCGTCCTTAAGATTTGTTATAACTATATTCTCTTATGTACGCCTTATTTTGAAATAATTTCTTCCTATCTGTATTTTCGACTACAATATTTCATTTATTTTTCTGCTTTTATTTGCCTGTTACGTGCACGACCCACAACTCCCTCTGTTATTTGATAACCGGAATGATACTTGATGAAGGGACATTTTAAATAGCGGTTTATTGTGCAAATTTATCGATTTTCGTCTCACGTTGTTTCTTTTAGGACCAAATACTTTTTTTCTATAGACTGGTATCTAACAACCACAGTTTATTCGTATGGGCGACAGACCGAGTTTTATCTCCATATAACTGAATAACTGAAGCGCAGTCCGTGTGCTGTAATTGACATTTATTTTAGACGGGGCACGAAAATAGAAGTTTATGAAGCGAATGGATCAGTTTTCTGATATTTGGTGTGATACTTCACTACGTATATCAAGCTTGCTGGTGTAACTGTGAATTATATTCATACTAAACGCACGTCGTTTTAGAAAATTTCTGAGAAATTTTGTAAACAATGGCTTCAAACGGACGTGTAACTTTTTGGAGGCAGTTCTATATTTAAGAGAAGGATCACACTAGGTTTAAAACTCTGTTTGGCGAGAGTTTCATTGAATAATATACTGACTGAAGACGTTTGGTTAGAAATAAGTTTTCATTGAATACTGTACTGACTGAAGACGTTAGGTTAGAAATAAGTTTTCATTGAATACTATAATGACTGAAGACGTTAGGTTAGAAATAAGTTTTCATTGAATACTATACTGACTGAAGACGTTAGGTTAGAAATATCGGTTCCAGAAATATGAAGGCTTAAGGAAACAACTTCTGTTGTTGTCGCCACCAGACCTACTGGAAGTCATCGACAGATTAGGAAAAGTAACTTCAGTGTAGCAGATTCATTACTGTGCAACATGGCTGGCGTTTAGATTATGTGTCATGGATTCTCAAACCCAGGGATGCGACGGAAACTTCCGTCACGAGTGCCTTCAGATAGGCTTTAAACCCCCAAAGCAATTATGCTTTGGGTTTTTATGTATTCAGTAATTTAATTTATTCAGGGAAAAACACATTTGGGAGAAGTTAGATAATTTTCATAAATTTAAACTTGAGTGATTTTTTGATAAAATATAAATCTTCAACGATTTTTTTTTGGGTGCTATGTAAGTTCTGGTCCTGTGTGTGTCGCAATGCTAACGTGATGCACGGCTATGTGTTGTGGACAACAAACGATATGGGAAGCTTTGCTGTGTGTAATGTACTGTAGAACCTGTGGTTATGTGACACAGATCATGTGACTCCAACATGGGTGTTTCATAATTGTTTCTGTAATTAGCGATGAAATTTGCTCTTAATTAATGAAAACATTAAAGAAGTAATTGAGAAGGTAAGGTTCATTCCGTATTCACAAGACTCTGCCGCTGGTCTCGGTGTTGAGGCACTTTGGAAGTCGTTGGCAAAATTAATGGGCTGCTTTCGTATTTCGTAATACGTTAGTGCTGAATGCGGTGCATTTTGTATCGAATGTTACCTATGTTAATATGTAAAGTTTATGCTGAGATGCTGATGGCAGTGTGATATATATATATTTGTCAAATTGGCGCACGAAGATGTGGAAACATTGTACAACCTGCTAAATAATAATAATAATAATAATAATAATAATAATAATAATAATAATAATA
>Ga0136643_10015101_pt1 | contig 11603 bp, 5 predicted proteins | sample TergutLab28metaG_FD_96883 | JGI IMG/M metagenome (GOLD analysis project Ga0136643, IMG submission 96883) | Labiotermes labralis P1 segment gut microbial communities from Petit-Saut dam, French Guiana - Lab288 P1 (version 3) (version 3) | ecosystem: Host-associated > Arthropoda: Insects >...
AACTTTGGTAAAAATCTGACGCAGGATAGGATGGAACAGAAAAATTTCACCAAGGTCTTTCAGTAAAGTGGCGTTCAAAACGGAATGGAGTAAGCTGAACTAACATATGGTACTGCACGTTGAAAAAGCCAATCCCAGTAGCTGCGTGGTCTGAGGCGTGGGTCTGCGGTCGCTCGCTTGTTGGGATTGCGGGTTTTAATCCCGCCTGGGGCATTGATGTTTGTCTCTTGTGAGTGATGTGTGTTGTCAGGTAGAGGTCTCTGCCTCAGGCTGACAATTCGTTCAAAGGAGTCCTACCGAGTGTGGTGTGTTTCAGTGTGATCCTGAAGCCTCGATAATGAGGAGACCCTGGCCCACTAGGGTCTGTTGCGTCACGAAGAGATGCGTTGACAATAAAGCCACATACATCGAATTTCGTCGAAGTTAGGCAGGACCTACAAGAAAGCGTCAAAACTAATTTAGGTAACAAACTAAAACAAATCAAAGCGATTTAAAACATGCAAAGCTAAATCTTTATAATTTCTTTAATTTAATTAATACACCAACAACTGCACATATTTTTATTCTGAACCTGATTGCACTGAGTGTAGTCCTCTTGTCCTGTGGGTTTTGTCCATTAATCTTGATGTTGATGTAATTCGGCTTCAGCTGTTTACTTTTGCACATCTTGTTGAACCATATTGCTGCGTTTGTTTTTAATAACTTTAGTTTGGTGTTCTTGTAGTTGTTGAGTTTTGCTTGTTGGGCACTAACTATCTTTATCGTTGTACCGTGCATTCTGTCGTTTATTTAATTAATACACCAACAAATGCACATATTTGTGCATTTGTTGGTGTATTAATTAAATAAACTACAGAATGCACGGTGCAACGATAAAGATAGTTTATAATTTCATTTCAATCTGTCAGAGATCTGAAATTACAGCCCTATATATCTGACGTTTATGTAAAGTAAACCACACTCAAACCAAAATGAAAACAATTCGACTAGATTAGAACACAAACAGAAAGGATGAGAATCCCATTGTCCTTGCAATGCAACAGACATACGCCAGCAGCAGCAACTCTGCAATAGTCAGTGTACGGTTAGTACACAAAATTTAAATGAACAGGCCCATTATTTCGGCGCTGTTACGTATGGATGGACGCTCATGAATACAATAAGCAGATTTAACCTCTTGTTCGAAAGCACTTAAAAGTCACAATCACGTGAACATTATCTATACCAAAGGCAGGTTATCATAAAAAAGGATCGCCAGAAGACAAAACATATGACCACACTGACGTACCGGTTATCTGGAAGTACCTAAGGTATACACATCAGTATATACTCCAATTATGGACACATGACGGATGGATGTTGTGCCTATTCAACGCCGATCGCATCTGTAAGATTCCACGACTTATAATTCATAAGTGCGACATACAACAGGTTTGTCTTCACTCGCAACTGCCATCGACAGGTGGTCCAGCGTAACATGTTGCACAGGAATGCCGATTGCAGGAGATGAAATGTCAACTGCTTTGCAGGAGTTCCCTGTGGCGAAGTATGCCATTATGTTAATCTTGGCTCAATTGAAATTGCTCTTCAACATAATAATTATGAAAACTAGGCTGTCTTATATTTACAACTTGTTCGTCCATATGAAAACATCGACACATCTACACAGACTGAAGTAAGGATTGTCAGAAACAAGCTATAAAAACTATGTCAATTTCCTGAATAACCAAGAAAGCATTAGCAGTAAAGTGTACGAATGAGAGAAGTGGGCTGCACTAGCCTGTAGCGCCTGGAGACATACAGCGTTAATTCACAAAATGAGGACGATTTCAATGCAATATTGGTCATGAACTAAAAAGCACAGATAAGAAAATTTTGGGAAGTAATACGATCAAATTTTCAGATCGGGCTATTTCAGTTTCCACCACGTGACACCAGTGGCACTAACACCGCAGTTGAGAAAATGTCGCCTCAAGTGGCGAATGTGTGTTCTGGTATCACGAATCGGAATTTTTGGTTACAGAGGGAGGGAGATTTGGTACAGAGTTTGGCACAGAACCACCAGCGAAAATATCCATCAACACGTGGCATAAGCTTTTCAATAGGACCGGCCGCATAAGAGCAAAGGCCATGATAAGTGACCAGTCATTGAATGAAAGGAAAGACATTAGGAGAGTCTTTTATTTTCAGTCCAAGAAACCCAGCTTGCGTGCACAATCAACAGTGCACCAAATTTTGAAAATTCATTTGATATTTAAATGTCACAAACGCAAGTATAACAGCCCAAGCACGACAAAAAGGCTTGCTACATATTTTGTAGCGACGTTGTATCAAAACTTGAAGATGACGAAACAGTCACGGCCAAAATTGTGTCTCGCGACGAAGCCATCTGTCCTGGCATGTTAACCGACAGAACGTTTGAACCTGGAGGAGAAAAATACATGCAAGAACTGAAGTTGGGGGGCGGGGGGTGGTGGAAGTTCCAGTCACAACACCGACAGCGCTGTGGAGTAGTGTAACGAGACGTGTTGGAGGAACCCCTCATGTCGATTTTCAAACACGATCCCAATAACAATGCAGGACGGAACACCTTCGCCCCTGCATTTCACATTGCAATTCGGCCGGGACATCTGGATCCCCAAGTTCCCATGCTAATGAATCGGCACTTCACCACCTTGTTCCTCTGACGTTACATCACTGATTTCTTCTTCTTGGGTTACATAAAGGGTGCTGTTTGCGTTCCACCATTGTTCAACACTTTGCCGGAATTTGCTGGGAGGATACGAGTTGATGTCGCTGCTGCTACAGTTACACCTGCTGTGCTTACAAATAGGCTAGGTGGACCGAACTTGAATACAGATATGATATGTGCCAGGCTACTGGTGGTGCCCTCATTGAAAATCTGTAAACAGTGAAGTGTGGGTAACAAAAAGTGATCATACAACCTCCCTAAACATGTCTAATTTTCATGTCTGTGTCCCTTGCTCTTGTGAAATATTACAACTAGATCGTCATATTTTATGTATTGACTCACAAGGTGTATCCGTGGAAGATCTAAAAAATATGGGCGTGAGGAACTGGAGGCGTAAGTCACAGGACCGATAACAGTGGAGGACAATTTTGGAAGACCGTAATTCCAGAAAAAGAAGTTGAACCCTTGCGGATAATTCGCAGACAGAGAGTAAAATAAACAAATAAATAACAGTAAAACAAAAATTACAGCATTTTGCCTTAATATACACTAAAAATTGAACTTAATAAAGCTTTATGTTTATACTTTCTTTCGATGATCAATGGATCATAAGCAAAGTGTAAACAAGAAAAGAAAATTTCTAGCACGTGTAAATAAGAAATAAAACGTTGAAATCGACAGTCCTGCCCCATTCAGAGGCCAAGGGATGTGCATAAAATATGTAGCTTCAATTGATCTCCGCCTGCGACAGCACTGTCAATTATTACGGTCAGCCTTTTGTTAAAAAATATTTTTAGGAGAAATGAATAAAAACTAAATATCCTGCCTTCACCGCAATCATAAGTTTTCTAGAATATCTATCTTGAAAAGATCCCTTCGGTAGTTCATCAGATCATGATGTCGCAAAGAATCCATATTGAATTACTAGCCTACATAAGATCTTCCCCAACAATTTCACTTGCGTTTTAACTATGGGCTTATGGATTAATTTCAACTGTACGTCTTTACGCTAATATACAAACGTTAGATTTGCCTGGAAGACGAAACAATGAAATTCCAATCACGTCTATCAGTGGTCACTGCCCTGTGCAATGGAACAGCCTCTGGCAAGGCTGCAAGCTCTTAATAGCGCTTGGCTTTGAATTCAGACTGAGAGCACACATTCAGTACATACTCGGCATGACTGCACATTCACACCACACACATCTGAGACGCATCTGTCGAGTACGTAATGTGCTGCACGTTCGGAAACGGGACAGTTTTACATAAACAAGTTGCATAGAACATGGAAAACAGGGTACTCAACAAAGTATTTACAAGTGATAAAATAGAACCTGAAGACGCAGAGTAATGCAGCATTTCCGTCTTCCAGGATGCGTGGTCCCGTCGCTGCGCAACATTTCGGCAAACTGAAATCCCAATTACGAAGGCGTGAAAACCTCAAAACTTGCGTCTACACTAATACTTCGGTACACAAGCAACCAGCTTACGAGTTTTCGCTCATATCAGATGCTCAGAATACTTGCTTTTCCAATTTGTCAGCCAATTTTCGCTTATAAGATCTCCAAAACCGAAGAATTTATTTTTTAAAACGTAATAACCCTGTCCTTGCGGAGAGTAGAACTCCAGTCTGTCCGACTTCCGTCGACTAAGCCTGTAGGGCCTGAAGTGCGTTAAACACTTGTCTACTGAACGTTACCAATAATTTTTTTTTAGTCAGTGCGTTCCACAATACTGAAATGTCGTTATGAGAACAACAATCAATGGATTGTCTCATGTTCTTCTGGGATTCATTTTCGCGAAGCAAAGTACCTACACGCCCGTCCTCAATTTACAGGAATCAGAAACTCAAATAAGTAATAAAACTGCCAAGACTTCTCGTTCCCATTCACGAATCGCACTTTCGAAAGAAGTGGCGCCTATCACGCTTCATGGGGACCCACATCCCACATTTTAAATCCGCCTTCTTAATTTTGTAATCCGATTTCTTATTCAATTCTCTAGAGCAGTGTTTCCCAAACATTTTGCTCGCGGACACATTTTTGCTTCTAAAAATAACCAATGATCCTCACATCCTTGCTCACGTACATATAGTGTCCCGATGATATGTACTCAAAATAAAATCGCAACTCAGAACTTATTTTAAATAGCTACGAATACATACCAGTAGCATAGTACCAATACATAAAGAAATGACTTTAATTAAGCTGACTGTCGCTCGCTTCGTGGATACAGGAGATTCCTTAATTAGATATTCTAACGGTCACACGAAATAAGAGTCTCGCGAATTACAGAAGTTCCGCAATTATTTGTAACAAAACATTATTCCTTTAGTTTAGAAAATAAGTAAACTTCGAAGTAGCTACGACAGACGTGTATCCACGGATCGCTTGGAAAGCGGAGTACACTGTGGGAACCACTGCTCCTGTTCAGACAACGGTGTAACACATTAAAAAATGCTTAAGTTTTAACGCCATCAATCGCCCAGTGCTCAGTGCACAAGAAATTCAGCACAACGTTTCGAAGTCGAGTCCGTTGCCATCTTCAGGTAAGAAGCCGGGCAGGCATGTGCATTATTCGGCCTGCCAGATGGAGCTAATTTCGAAATCTAGGCACATTCGAAGCGGTGTTACGCTGGATATAAGGCAGGTTGTATTCAAAATTTTGTGTCACAACCTATTTTGTATGCATGCTTGTACTCCATTGTCCTTTCGGGGCTATGCGTAGGTACGGCCTCCAAATTCATTCGTGCATTGGGGCCCGAAATGTCATATACCGGGACTGTCCGCTAACACATTGATACGCATGCATAATATAACAAATACGTAAAAACGAAATTTCCACCTCAAACTAAACACTCAACATCTTCAAAACAAAGACCAGTCGGTTAATGCTGTTTGGGGAAATAATCGCTCTTTGTTCTGGGAAGCACACAAATCAATTGAAAAAACTGTGTGAGTAAAAGGCACAGGATATTCGGACACTGTATGCACGCCCACCTTCAAACACTGAAGTTCAGCGGTTTACCTACTTGTTACCGCATCAATCGTTAAAGCTACTGTATATCACACCAGCCATGTGTCTGTCATAAAAAGGACTACCGCAATATGCAATTGCTACTTCAAGGCCTCTTTCATGCATCGTCTCTCTATTCTTACGTCAATCCCCAGTAAATTTCGGCAGAGTATTGCCATCTAGATGTGTTATGCTGTATTTTGGCCAGATGCTCAACTGTTTCTTCAGCCTCAGGCCGTACCTTGCGGTGCACATACTGTTTCAACGACAATAACAGCCGCTTTTCGGAACTTTGCGAAGGCACCTACAACTGTTTATTCGCAAAAGCGCTTACCTCACTGGGAACATACAATCACAGCAACCAGGGTGTGACTCAGTCATTCACCCCCTTACTCGCACCAAAGGTATGACTCAAGTTAAGATTATGGAAATGCTTAAATTTACTGTAACATGACCAAAAGGGCCACTGGCCTCTATCGCTAACGTCAAACCACACCCCTCGATAAGATATATAGGAAGTACATGAAACAAGTTTAATACTTGTTTCATGTACTTCCTACATTCCTCATATTCATTTTAATATTATCCCCTCATCTCTATATCTTCCGAACGACCGTTCTCTAAGACGATTCCTCAGTAAAATTCTACATGCATTTCTTGCCTCACACCATATAGCTAGCCAACCTCTACATTTCACTACCCATGGAATCATATAGCACAGGTACTGGTATAGGTCTACATCGCAAATACATTCATTAAATCCGTTGTATCATAGAGTATCCACTTATTCGCAGTGATTAGGTACAAATATTTTGCCGAGAAATATCTTCTGAATGGATCATCTCGTCACCACAGTCTCTAGATACAGAGCATAGCGGCAAGTGCATTAAATAATTATAGCATACAAACCAACAAAATGCACCTTTTCTAAATTATTTTAATTTTTAAATATTTGTTGTCTTCTACATGTTTCGAACCCGACGGTTCATCTTCAGGAAAACGGTTGTCTATACAGGTATGGTATAGTGTGTTATACATGCATCAGTATAAGCAGTCTTGTTGGCGGAAGCATCGAACACACTCTTCCACCAACAAAACTGCTTCTACTGATGCATTTAAAACACACTATACCATACCTGTATAGACAACCGTCTTCCTGAAGATAAACCTTCGGGTTCGAAACATGCAGAAAACAAAAAAAAAATGTAAAAAGTAAAATAATTTAGAAAAGGTGCATTTTGTTGGTTTATAACGTATAATTAGCCGGTCCCAGTGGCCGCGCGGTCTAAAGCGTAGGTCTGCGGTCGCTCGCCTGGTGAGATTCAGGGTTCGAGTCCCACCGGCAGCATGGATGTTTGTCTGTTGTGAGTGTTGTGTGTTGTCAGGTAGAGGTCTCTCCGACGAGCTGATCACTCGTTCAGAGGAGTCCTACCGAGTGTGATGTGTTGCTGTGTGTGATCTAGAAACCTCGCGAATGAGGAGGCCCTGGCCCACTGGGGGCTGTTGCGCCAATAACAAAACAAAAACATAATGTATAATTACATTAAATTGCACGGTGCAAAAAACATAAACATTTACATAAATTAATCGCGGACTTCCGACAAGGGAAGGTTCAACAATACGAGGGTTAAGCGCAAGGCTACGAGCAATTGGCCGTAAAATTTTAATTTTTTTATACAGCCAGTGCTGCTATCATGCGTGTTGCGTTAACGCGATTTGGCTGAAACACAACTGAAGAACAAGTGAACGTTGTTCGTATAACGCGAAATTTTTCAAACGCGCGTTGGCTACTACAAGATTTCGGCGACCACTGTGAAGGTACGAGGCTGGATGACGAGCCAAAGTTTTTGATCTGAACCTCTTTTTTATTACGCGATTTCCTGCAACGCGACGTCCCACAAGACAGCAACTAACGCGTTATAACAGCACTGACAGTAATATTATAAACACCCGAGTATTGCAATAGCAGACCTACTTTGAAAATAATAGTTTTAACTGTATCAATTCGAAACAACTTTTATAAACACCTTATAATAGTCTACTCATGCAGTATGAACACAATTCGTGGTCAACTGTACGACTGCGACCAAAATTTACTGTTCACAGTAGGTGGCTTGCTCATCGAAGTGATCTGAAATCATGTTTAGTGGTTTATTTTATACCGCACTTTTACGCTTAAACCCTTTGTTTGTAAATAAACACAAAAGAACCAGCGCCAACTTTTGCCACGACTGCAGGAACATGTGTGACCTACAGGCTACCCCACGTTCCGTGGAAATTAGCATGTAAAACGTGGTTCACAATTCGGTGTGCATTAACAAATTTCCACTGGAAAGAAACAACGAAAATATCAACTTACAGCACCATCCCCCCCCCCCACACACACACACACACACTTAAAAAAAATTCATATCAATATGAAGAGTTACGATTCTTTAAACCACTCCGAATTCCTCCTCACAGAAACTACTTCACATCATAAATTATAAGCACAACGTGCCTCGTTCAACAATTAAACTACAGCAATACTGTTCCCCAGTGTTATGTCACAGTCGTCTTAGGTAATGTACGGAAAAAAGTCGTGTTACAACTGGTAATATTACCTTTTATTAATGTGCTATTTACTTATATTCGGTACTTGTTACGTACACATTAACACTACCATTTGAATTTCTTTTGCATATCATATTCGAACAAAACACACACAAGATTTACTATATTTTACCACATTAAAATTCACGCTACGACTTTAAAAACTAATCGCAAATAATAAAACCAAATATGGAGTCCATTGTAATACCTATATTTTGGAGGAGGAGGAGAAGAAGAAGAATAAAAAAGAGGTATCACGAAAGAAACATATCGTCTTTGTTGCTATTCTAAAACGGCAGAGAAACTGCAATTCTATGTATGAAAGAAAAGTACTATATACAATTCCCAGTATATATCAAAACTTTCCGGAAAAAAGTACGTTTAACATAATCTCATTTTAGCGATTAATTTAACAGCTGAAAACACATGCAACAGCACAAACAAGTAATGCTATGTTGCTCTGGGACATCCCTTTCTGTATACAGGGATCAAATCCAATGGCAAATCAGTCCAACACACTCTGTATCAATAAAACACGTCTTGTGGACACAATTTTGTGTTGGGCTGATATACCTCAGGGACAATAGCAAGACATCCCGGTATGCGGTGTATAAGAGGCAAGTAGAGCTCTGGACTTGGTAGTTGTGACACAAACACAAGCAGCTGTAAGTCGCACCCTGTATGTGCATCAAAAAGGCTAAGAGATAATTGCATGATGTTCTTACCTACCTTGTACTATAAAGTCTCCCATCTTAATTGGACCTAACGGCTTGGCTTATAGTCAAAACTAGACAAGAGACCTACACAAGACTGGAAACTGTATTTTTCTGGGCTTATAGGCCAAGTTCTACATAAAGGGATCACTGTAATCACCCAATCGTATCCAGAACGCAGAACACGCAGGCAGCACGAACAGGATTGTTTTAAATTATACAGTGTCTTCACGATTATGCATTTAAATAATGAAGCACTTCCGGACATGAAACCAGTAAGCATTTTCATAGTTGTGTGGCACACCATGAAACGTTTTTAAAAGTTACAGTAAAATAACAGATAAAAAATAAGATCCTGAATTAACCTGAAACCTTTATTCAGAACAACCTCTAGTCTCATGAATATAGGACGAAAAGTAATACAAAGTTGTCTCTAATAAAAAAACGACAAAGCACTGTTTCGTTGCATTTGGGAACGTCACTGTGCATATAAATCTTTCATGCTATCAATGAACAGAAAATGGACACTCCAACTTACGGACATTTACATCTATTTGTATAAATAGACACACACACACACACACACAGTCAGACAGGCAGGCAGGTAGGTGGGTTGACAGACAGGTAGATAGGTGGGTGGGTAGACAGACAGACAGGCAGGCAGGCAGACGGACGGACCGACGGACGGACGGACGGACGGACGGGCAGACGGACAGATAGACAGACAGACAGGCGGGCGGGCGGGCAGATAGATAGATAGATAGACAGATAGATAGATAGATAGATAGATGGATGGGATGGAAGGATGGATGGATGGATGGGATGGGATGGGATGGATGGATGGGATGGATTGGATGGATGGATGGGATGGATGGATGGATGGATGGGATGCATGGGATGCATGGATGGATGGATAAAAGGGATGGGATGGATGGATGGATGGATAAATGGGATGGGATGGGATGGATGGATGGATGAGATGGATGAATGGATGGATGGTATGAATGGGTGGGATGAATGTATGGGATGGGATAGATGGATGGATCGATGGGATGAGATGGATAGGATGGGATGCGATGGATGGATGGATGGACGGACGGACGGACAGACAGACAGATAGATAGATAGATAGATATAGATAGACAGGTAGTATACATAGAGAGATAAACACACAGGCATGCAGGCCCAAGTCACGGGAACTACTGGAATTGAAAATTCCCCCATTCGCCCGCAAACCCGCGGAATACAACGACACTACTTATATCAGTTCGGTAGCGAGCCAAGTGTCGAAACTAGAAATCCCAGAATACAAACCTCAAAGGTTACCTTTACACTAGCCTGCTCTTACGTACAATATGCAGTATTTAGACGCACATTACGTATAATTCTGTACATATCTCGCCTGAAACTGATACTGCAAAATGTTTTCTTCCAACAAAATACAAAATGGAACAACAGCTATTGGTAAGAAAGCCGAGGAATACGAGTTTGGTCACATAAAAGTTATCTACAATAAGGTGAAGACGGAAGGTGAGGTGGAGAGAAAGGAAAGGGTGTTGCTGCACGCGGACAACAGAAGTAATACTGTGACCAATCCAACTTAATGCACTGATCGTCCAGCACTGCAGTAGTACGCTGCCCTCCCACCTCTGTGGTCTCAGGGTCGAATGGCTTTACGCAACAAAAAATAATACCGCCAGTGATACCCAAAATATACGTCATACAGGTTAAATTTGCCAGTAACTCTCTACGGCAGTAAAAATATAGAGGGCGATCCATAACTTAATGAATTATCTTCCGGATTTTATCCCTATAGTAACTTCCTGTCAGCAGTGTCATACAAACTTACAGCAGATTACCAGGGTTGACGCAGCTGTGGATGTTTGCGTGTGGGTATGTGTATGCATGACCTTCAAACGAACTGACAGACAGTAAATGTGTGTGAAAACATGACGAAGGATCACCCCATCTTAGCTGTGAAGTGAAAACGTGTCTCGATTATCGCCTACAGAAAATCTGCCAAACAGATCTCCAGATGTAATCTACCAATATTTTTATTTAGGGGGATAATTATAAGTGGTGTAACACACACGAGTGGTAACATAAGATGCACTCAACCATTGCATTCTGAACGCTCCGACCGACAGAACAATCCCCATGACATGATTCGAGCTACATACTCACTTCACAGACGTACAAGGATGTGTGTGGGGTCGAGGATGGTCAGTTTGAATATTTATTGTAACTTCGACAATAAAAATCTTACTTACGTACTTGCTCCATTTCAAATATTCCCCTTTTTAAGGCGAGGCAGTGGTAAGTCCGTACGCTTTGAGAAATTGACATACATTCATACAGCAATGCCTACCGGATATTACTTCAGGAACAAGCAGATGTAGTTAAATACATGACGTCAAGAATCACCCAACACGTCAAGCGCGAGCGTGTAACTTCAACAGTCCACCTTTAAAGTACGCAATTTCAAGCACATTTGTTCACTAATATCCCAATAGTACAAGACTATCGTCTTCTGGAACGCAATGCCTTGAAATTGGTAGGTAGATACCAGCGTTTCGGAGAAACCTGCTCTT
>Ga0136643_10015103_pt1 | contig 11603 bp, 5 predicted proteins | sample TergutLab28metaG_FD_96883 | JGI IMG/M metagenome (GOLD analysis project Ga0136643, IMG submission 96883) | Labiotermes labralis P1 segment gut microbial communities from Petit-Saut dam, French Guiana - Lab288 P1 (version 3) (version 3) | ecosystem: Host-associated > Arthropoda: Insects >...
GCGCCTTGCAACATCGAGCGGTAATTATACTGCAGGTGCCACTTGCTGTGACATACAGGAACATTGTGTTTTGCCACAAACTGAATTTAAGAGATTTTAGTTTTCTCTAGCGGGTTCATACCGGCTCTGGGGGTCCATGTAACTTTGTTCCTCGGGGATAAAGAGGACGGGGCATGAGTCTAACCATTCATTTTCATCTAGTTCCAATGATAAGAATGGATGGAGTTATACCTCCGCCCACGCTTATGTCTTTAGGGCGTAAAGAGACATTTTTTTTTTATTTTACTGTGGTGCATTTGTATGCTTCACATAATCCTCACAATCAGTACAAATTACTTTTCCGAACATAAAATAAAAACTGGTTTTTATAATAGGCACAGATTCTGTTCTCTGTGAGGTTGAAGCTGAAGTTTTACATATAAATTAGTTGAACATAGGCCTTAAAATTGTTAGCAGGTTCCTGTAGCATATGCCTCTTACTCAGCCACACCCAGTGAACTCATGCGCGGACCTACCCTAAATCTAAATATAATTCACATAGATTGCATTCATACAAAGTGTTAATTACCTTTACATCAATCAAGTGACTAAGCCATTCAGAGTGACTGCAACACTCGCTGTCCAGTGGCTCTCAACCTGTTACCGGCACTGAAAAATTCGCTAATTATTTTAAAACGCTTTTTCGACTTACGGCCTTACTAGGTAACTTTTAAACTGCACGTTTAAATAATAATCACCCAAAATTAAATTGCCAATTGTAATTTTGATCTTACGTGCAAGAATGGCCTGAGGATGACCATAAAATTAGTCGAAAGACGTAGCCACATTTAATGATATACAAAGTTACAAGTAGATGTGTCGATCATGTAAATAACCTTTTTATGCCATTTACAAGCAATACGAGATATCTGCGATAAAAAAACCGTACATTTTGTAAATACCGCCTGATTCATTCAACCTGTTGTTACGATACGACACTATTTCATATAAAGTTTGTTCAATCCTGATCTTTGCCTTCTTTCTTTCCCAAAAAGAAGAAAATCAGGCTTTCCAGATCGTCGTGTTGTCCGTGTGTGTACATGTGGATCTGTACCACCTCCTCAACTTTTGAAACAGTTGATAGTTTTTGAAAAAAACTTGGTGGGCTTACGCTATTTGGGGACGATATAGACCCTAATTTGTAATTTCCTACAACTAATAACAACATGGCGGATGCCCAAACTGGAGTGCCGCTTACTTTAGGGTATTGAAATGATGTAATGTAACAGATGGTGCAAAAGTTTTGCGGTAATGTTTTTGTACAACGTAAAATTCTTAAGAACATGGCGACAGTGAGAAAATCATCTTTAGCCTTCGGTCTGATAACATTCATTGATAAAACATGGCAGACAAGCGTGTCTTATTTGGCATCGAGGTAGAGCGTTAATGTTACTACGTGTTCTGTACGAAATATTGTAACTCAGAAATTACATGGTGATGGCACGAAATCTTATCCGACAAACTGAAGGTGTACGCAACATGTACGCATGTAACTCAGCTGATAACAAAAATAAATTTAAACATAAATAATAACAAAACTAGAAAACGATACAGTGAGAAATTAGGGTTTGGGAATTCTAATCGGAACTCCTCGTACATTCAGTTCCATGGGGGAATCAAGGCCGGTAGCACGTTTCGTCAATCGTGGTGTAAACACCACGATTGACGACAAGGAATTCTAGTTGTGTTTTGCCCAAAAGGGGTATCGTTGTTAGTCCATGAGGAACAGCCTTTCTCACAGACTTACATGTGTGGTTTATATAAGTTTTCAACAGTTTTCAGTTAACTATAATTTCACTGTGTGGTTCGTGTTTAACATAACTACGGGTGTATTTGCATAGAGCACCATAACAATTGTGTATAGTAGAATAATTAATTTTGAAAGACAGTAATATTATAAACAAAGTGTGTGATACATGTTATGCGCAGTAGAAGTGACTTCACAACAAACAAACATTGTATAGCAAGAAGTCAAATTTCACAAGGGGTGATATATGTATTAATTGAATTAGTGTTAAGAGTGTGTTTAGTGTGTCAGTAGTTAATTAGCAATTCACGAACAATATTCAAATCCTTGTTTTATCCTGTTAAACATTGGAACAGATTTGTTCAACCAAACTGTGTACGAACCAGGGCTTAAATAGTGTCACTCCAATAAAATAAATTTGAGACACTGATGCATCTGGTTGGTTTTCCTGTAGAATTCTCCCAAGAAGTTACGTTCAAAAACAAATAACACGTATTATAGCGAAGGCCAGTCTACATACAGGCCTATAAGAAGGTATTTGCAATATTTTAAGTTAACATTTTTATGTAAACAGAGATGTCGAGAAAAGTTTTTATGGCTTCAATTCACATTATGTTAGAACACAAGGAAGGCAGACAAAGAACAAATCCCCCTCGAAAGGAACTGTACTTGAAACACGATTCTGCCAATAACAATTGATTTATTTTCGAGACAGCGACGAGTGAGTACATTCGAATGTTGTGTGGCTACTGACTTCCACAGTGCAACTTGAGACAGCACGATTTTCACAAACCTTCGAATCAGCTGATAACACTACCTGCCGCCACAATCCAGAAGATCAAAATGTGACTACACGGGACTGAAATGACATACCAAAGTAACAGACACAAACACAAAGTGTTCTTTGTTGCTTGAAATGACGGATTCAATGGTGCGACACTTGGTGTCGTCCTCGACCAGGACACCAATTCTTCTACCCACCCAATCATTTCTAGTGCCGAGGTTGAGAATGTGTTTGGAGCTGTATCTCTGCCTCTCCGCTGTACCAGTATAGGCATGTCAAGGGGTGACCTTTACTCTTACCTTACCACTTATTCTACCAAGCCGTCTCATGAGTTACGACAAATGCTGAGCTTACACGAAATCACACCAACGTGTTCACAAAATTCGCCTTTCGGTGATGCTGCCAGTTCTTACGGACAAGACGCACCTATGAATAAGCACTGTATGTATAACGAATAGAGCAACCTTTCCTGAAGACGATTCGAGTTTCCCAGGGTAATTAGTGGGAAAACCTGAGGGAAAGGGACCATTTGGAATACCTAGCCGTAGAAGGGAGAATAATACTTAAATGGGTCTTAATAAAATCGGTTGAGAAAGCGTTGACTGATATGTCTTCGGACAGGGACGAGTAGCGTGTTGTTGTTATAGCGGTAATGAATCTTTGGGTTCCACAAATTCGGGGATTTCTTGACCAGCCGAAAAAATGTTGGCTTTTCAAGAACTCTGCTCCGTGGAGTTATTTAGTTGATTAATTAGTTGGTAGGTCAGTTGTTTCGTTGGTTGTTCAGTTAGTTAGTTAGTTGGATGGTTGGTTGGTTAGTTAGTTTGTTAGCTAGTTGGTTGGTCAGTCAAGAGTTTGTCAGGTATGGAGACAAGTTTTACAGTAGCCCAGAACGCAACTGGAGTCACAATTCATCCTCTATACGGTCTGATAAAAAACGTAGCTGTTCATCCCATCGATTGTGGCTGTGCAGAAAAGGATAGGAAAGCTTTCGATCGCGGCCGGAAGCGCTAAACCTACAAAAGCCCAGTGAATACGGGTGGTTACAGACGTGGAGGCACTAACCTGAGGCGGACGGTTGCGGCGGGCGACGAACCACTTCCTGTCCCACGTACTCATGCCATCTGTACGTGCTTCTATACTCGGAGTGAAGCTGCAAGCACACAAAAATCACCATTATTCTCGAGACACTTTCAAACACAACCAGAATACCTGGCCGAAGGAATGCAATGCTCTGTTCCGTATTTTTGAAACAAAGAGCACGACAGTTCACAGTAATTTTCAATAGCACGTAAGGTAACCTGCAACTGCCCTAGAAGGCAATTAAAATGTTAATGAAATACACAGGTAAAGTTTGTTCATTATAAGAAGGAACAAATACATTCAATAAAATACAGTAAAATATAGATCATAAAATACAATTCATGTCATGTATCAACCCCTACGTATTTCGTTACCGGAGTGCTACTTTCAGGGATCTACTAGACCAAAGGAATACAAGTCCACCATGCCAATCCAGGTATGGTAGTCATCACTGTTGCAGTTAAAATATGAAAAATCTAGAATAAACAAAGCTGATAAGCATAAATTTACCATATTTATTTTCAATACTAGCATACTTGTAGAAATAAATAAATATATATATATATATAAAGTTAAAAAAAAAAGGTTCCCGTTACAGGCCCGGTGTGGCCCAGAGGGTGGGTAAAGGTATAGTTCTACTCTTCCATGACCGCGTCACTAGAAGGGGGTGAGTGGTCAGCAGCACGGCCCGGCCGCACCCATTGTAAAGGAGGCTGGGTGATATATAACTAAAGGTCCCAATTTCATTGAAAGCCGAGCCTTCAAATTGAACTGCAACCTATTAAAAGAAATATTTAGAAAAGCACTGCCAGAACAACACAAATCAAGCATAACAAGTACGAAATGTGCTGCATACTTCGCAACTCGGAAGGTCTAATCATGGTAAAGATGACGAGGATTTAAAGAAAATTTTAAGAATTCATGTGAGGAATGAACCCGCGAAAGAATTTATAAGGGAAACAGAAGATAAACTTGCAGAAAGAAGGTAATCACAACACACATTTCTTTTATCCTTCTTCACTTTTGCATCATTACTACTGTCGCATCCTATTCAACGCCGTCATTCCTTTATCAACGTCATAAAGTGTGACAATAAGCACATATGATAAAAATAATAAGAAGATAATAAACGGAAAGGAAAGAAAATATATAGGAATAAAGACGTTTGAAAACAAAGTGTTGATGTGGAGTATTGTTCGGAAGAAAGAAGAAGTGACAGGAAATAAGTAACGAAGAACTTGCATATTTAAGTGTGGGAATGGAAATGTCCCAGGTGAGTAGTACTTGCCTCTTCTGACAAACAGCACCAGCAGTTCTAAACCTTCGAGTTTCGATGATTGTGAAGTATAAAGCAAAATAAGACTCGGATCATTAGAATACTTTGATCGCCTGTCAAACAGTAATAGTTGATGTTCTCAAAACACAGTTCAGCTAAGGATATATTCTCGAGCAACCAAATTCCCAATATTTCTCAGTAAATATACACCGCTGCAAGAAACACAAACCTCACATTATTCGGTAGAATTTCTTGGACGGTGGATCAGCCCATCGCAAGACTTCTGCCTACACACTTTCAAACAAATGCACAAAAAACTCTACATCCTTGGCCCGAATTTGTTTCAAAACATCAGTCCCAATGTTCGGGAGGTTTAATCCCTGTAAATACCGCGCCAGATGGCGCCCCTAAAACATACTGTCCTTTACCGTCGTGGCGCTAGTTTCAACTCGAACACAAAAGACCCTCTGCAACATCTCCTCGCTTCCACTGTGGAATTTGTTACGGGTTCCTTTTTAATCTTACAACACATGACACTTGGTTACATCAAACAAACAACATTTTAAGTCCTCAATTCTGACGTGATACGAACAAAATAACGGAAAACTTACTGCAGACAGAAGTCAGTGTAGACAACAAGAACATCGCAGTTTTCAGGAACAGCTTGCATAGACTTCATTGCCTCGTGCGCCTCTATTGCGGCGATGCTGACTGACAAAACACGTTTGTTACTGCACGTCCCTCATTATCTCTATTCCAGTAGCCTAACCACTGATTATCCAATTGTGACCGGAACGGTATCATAATCCTATGATCAAGCAAACATGCAGGTTTCCGCTTCTTGCTGTACAGGTATTTCAGCTTATGTACTGTCTGTTAAGACAATCTGTCCAGTTAAGGTTAAGAAATATTGACACTTATCTACAACAGCATAATAAATCTTGATTCGTAAAGGGCTGAAATAAAGATATTGAATTAAATTTTTCTATATTAAAAGTACACTTTGTTAGATAGCAATCAGAGGCCGTAAAGCCAAATGAGGGACAATAACATCGATTTTCGGCCGCTTAGAATTACTCGACTGCTCTTGGGAAGTCAATGGGTACCTGGACCCTATCCGCTGCAATAAGGGTTCCGAGGTGTGCAGCCTTAATCTTGCGCAGAGGTTTCCAATGAGTGGAGATATACCTACACGGCAAGCACAAGGACTTTAATGCTGGGAAAGCGATTGTGTCGTAAGTCAAGGAATACCAGTATATGCTTGTTGAAGTTAGCAATCCAAACAGTAATACTGGTTCATGCTAGAAAATATCTGCATTTCCGTTTCATTCAATTATTAATTCATTCATTCGTTAATTCTAATACTCATTAACATATTGATTTAAATATTAAAATAAATTATTTTAATCTTCTCAATTTAAAGTTATTATCCTATGTTTGTGTACAGTGCTTTCTGAGGAAATATTTGAATTCACTGTTGTAACATTAATTAAATTCAAAGCTTCTTCTGTGGCTTACTTTACGCCGCTCTAGGAAACTCAGATCATATAGCTAAAGTCTAAGCGTTCGAGACATTTACTAGTCAAAATACAAATCTGGTTTTATGTGAACAGTAGATTACAAACTAGCTAATCTGGTGTCTCTTTTAGTCTATTAGCTACAAGATATATTTGCTGTTGTAAAATCAGTGTTTTGCAGAAAGCGACAAACCAAGTTGCAAAATATTCCAGGCTTTGGTGTTTGAAATGTAATGTTAATAGACCCGCAATACTTGTATTTTATGATGCAGGAAAATTAAAGACAAATAACAGATGGAATATGGATGACCAAAAAAAACAGAAGTGTCAAATTATATTAATTATTTAGTATTGATATTATAAAGTAGATGAGGCTGTAATAAACAAAAAGCGGATTATTAGTTAAATGGCAACCAGACTATAATGGCTACTGACAAATTCTTAGCGATAACCTCTGATATGAAAGTTCAGGCTTTCTAAAATGCATAGGCCTATGATAGATAAAGGAATCTAGAATTATATTCGGTATTAAGGGAGGGGGCCTTCGAAAGAAGTTAACAAAATCCATGTTAGGTTTCGTAACAAAATACTATGAACGTCAGATGTGCAACAAAAAGCTTGTCGGATTAGAATTAGGAAGAGAGAGCAGAAGGCTAAGGATAGCGAAGCACTGGGTGTGGTCTGACAGATAGATGATCAAAATTGAATAATAAATCATTCACGAGTAGAAGATAAATAATTCAAAGAAGGAGAATTGTGTAAATAAACTGAGAAACTGAAATTAATATATGATTCGCAGAGTCACAGAACAACACAAATTGGTTTTGTGACATAAATAAAGACGTGCCGACACAGGAAGAAATCCCTTGTTATAATAATGCGAACTTACACACGTGGGGTAAAGAGAATTAGGTACATTGATTGCTGAACAAGAAAGGAGAGAAGTGAATCATTTGCCTCAAAGCAGGAATTTGGAAGCTAAGAAGTATCTAGAGAGGATTCGAGAGAGGAAGACGTCCGCTGATTTGGGAGGAGAAGAGGGCCAAAAATGTATTATCAAAACGTTCAGAAAGGAAAAGTTTTAAAGAGTAGTTTGTGTATAGTGAGAAAAGTGTGAGTGGGAACAAGAACGTAGTCTATGAGAAGACATAAAACTGTAGAGCGTAACGGAGATAAAAAGTATCGGAAAGTAGCTATTAAAATTAATTTCAAATAAAAAAAATAGAGTTGGTAAACTGCAGTGCTTATTGGAGGCTGCAGAGGAATGGCATGGGAAACTAAGAGAGAGAGAGAAAGGAGAGGTTGTAATGGTAGCGTAGTACTTTGTATGGTAGACCAACGCAAACCGATATATGATTAAGGAATCCGTGTTCTGCAGGAATTTGTTGTTATACAAACAATGGTTCATAGAAAGAACGCACAGCCATTCAGTAAATAAAACAGTGGTGTAGAGATGTCTACATAATTTAATCTACTGCATCATCGATAATGCTCCCGTGGTAAGTTAACAACACACCGCGAGGTCTTGGCCAGCACAGCACAACAATAACACAGACATACACATCAAGATCCCAAAAGGCACCGAGAAGCGCGAGTCCAAACCGCACTACAAGCGTTTAAGAGACCAGTTTAAATTCCACTGTTATCTCGTGGCAGCCTGGGGTTTTCTGGTTTAGCGTGGACATTTATATTTCTACCAAATAGACACACAGAGACCAGCATACGGCATGTTAGACTAGTCGCCAGCACATTTTTAGAGACCAGCATATGCTCCCGTAGGATGATAAAGGCTAGTGCGAATAGAGCAGTGTGGTGTAGGGGTAAAGCTCAGGATTTGTAATCGAAAGGTGCAAAGTTTGTAAGTGGGCTGGAACACTGGCGAAATTGAATGAGATTTCTCGCAGATATACTCAGCCTAATGCAAGGTTTTTACGTAGATTACGCTAAGAAAGCCTTCTTGCAAACATATTCCAATTCATAATGCGTCTAAGGCTGAGATACTGACAAGTCATTCACAATCAGTAGTGCCCGCACTATCTGTTGCTTATATATTTCATCCGGATGTCAAAACTTCTAGAAAATTGTGTGTTTTTTTAATTCTTCATATTTCCAAATCTACAACCCGAGTTCACAGTGAAATCACCAACAAGAGTTAGGAAGGAGAAGAGACAGTTGTAATGATTGGTGATGGAATGCAATATAAACTAATGCAAATCGCTTGGCAGTGGAATTCTGACTACATGATAATAGGTCATGAAAATCAGAATACCCATCCCTTTTTTATGATTCTACATAAACTTGCAACTTGTTAATCTGATGTGTGGTTGACCGTGCATCGTAATTCAGTATGGGTAAGAAACCAACTAGATGTCACTTTGTGTTATCCTTTATTTCTCCTTTATAATTTGCTCAACATGTTTCGGGCAACCATGTGCCCATCTTCAGGAGCTGACGACTGCGTAGTGTTATCGCCAGTGTGTCCATTGATGAGTTCGTAGCTACGAACTCCTCAATGGACACACTACCTGCTAACCGGTTCTGACAGCCTTCCTGCAGCCACGGCACAATACCAACACGTGGCGATAACATTACGCAGTCGTCAGCTCCTGAAGATGGGCATATGGTTGCCCGAAACATGTTGAGCAACTTGTAAAGGAGAAATAAAGGATAACACAAAGTGACATCTAGTTGGTTTCTTACCCATACTGACTTACAGCTTGTTAGTGTCTTCCACAGGTGAAACTTGCACAACAGGACATCACTCATTCCCTCTCATTCCAGTAACACATTTGAATATATACTTGCTTTTATGCAATATTGGAATTAATGTCCTGCAAATTCGTACCGGTGTGACTGTTAGTGTAAAACATATAGTGTCCTGAAGACCAAAAAGGAGCAGCCTTGACCCTGCTGAAATAATTCCACGCCCATAAACAAACATGTCTTAAGCATCAATGACAGATAACCGTCATTTTGAATATGATACCAATGCACTATCATCTTTTGTTTTGTAACATGTTTCGGCCTCAAAGGGACATCTTCATCGCTTACTTATATTGGACAACTAAAATCATAAACCATGAAGTTTCCGTGAACATAAATTTGTTGTTGTTAGAAGATTTTTATATTAGTATTTAATAGAAAAACAAAAATAAACTGAATACTCACCGATATTCTAAAAGCCAGTCAGTACCATATTAGTAATATAAGTCCCAAAATGAACGACGAGGATAATATGGAACACAAAACTCAAAAACCTAAAGAAACAGAAAATGGGTATTATTCACTCATACTCTCAATGAAACAAGAAGTATCAGAAAACACGTGATAGAATATTAGCATTACATTCTGGTCGCAAAAAGAACATCAATGAATACTTCTAGAACATAAAAGAACAAATTTAGACCCATACAGGGGCAGCGAGGAGTGAAGGCAAACGGCAAGAACCGTTTCAAAAATTTATTTCAAAACCTGAGGAGCATACAGAAATTAAAACATACACCCTTACAAGGAGAACTTACAAATATGTAGCATGCGACAGAACTGGCGTGACTCCAACAGTGGACTCCTGGAGTGCAATTGCCGACACTTTAGGGAAATGGTGAACCACTCCCCTACACACGCAAACACACACACGCACACACAGAAACCATTTATGTGCTCGTGCTACATTCCAAAATTATGTGTCCACTGTATAAGGGATTTTAGAGCAAGTTTGAAGATAGTCCTCCATGTGCGAACTCAACCTTGTTGTGGACCTGTATTATGAAATACAATGACGTGTCTAGCAAGAAACAGATCCTAGTTTTGAAGTATGTACAACAACAGACGGAATAAAATTGAAATTCATTCGTGTACCGAAATATATACGTATATTTTTTGATATAATCCTCCCAGCTAGGTAAGTTTTACTTCTGAATGGCGTTGAGTTTTTGTAAAATGCATTTTAAAGGGGTTACAACAACTGTGTTCGCTCTGTATGTCAGCTTCAGCGCACTGCCTGCCCTCCCCTGTCGTTAGGCCAGACAGACTAAACCCTTCGTACAAGACATAATGAACACGCTTAAGATGTTAAAAAATGTAAAAAGGCAAGATGTAAAAATTATTCTTAGTACTAACCACTCACATAGGAAGATAACAGGCTGAACAGAAAAGCACATATTTGAATGCTTTGAAATAAACCTGTATTTAAGAATAGAAAACAAAATTCGGTTTAGAAAAGGGATAAGTGTCGGGGTCTTGTTAAGGCGGTAAGGAACCTTCGGGTGCCACAAAATTGGGTGAATTTCTTGATTAGCTGAGAAAGTATCAAGTTTCCAAGACAGACTCTAAACCAGGGCGTTGGTTGGTTAATTAGTTAGTTACGAAACAAAATCTACATCTCAGCACTAAAAGTAAACCTGTACATAATCACAGCTTATTTCTAACGTTCTGATTAAAATCTCTTTGGGACACAGTACACATAATAGAAACAACGATAGACCTACGGGAAACATTCCAGTTCGTCTACCAAACGAGGATTATCTTACAAGGCCAGAAATTACGCGCCGTTTCGAGATTGAATACCATAAACAATATAAATTTGTTAGAAAAACATGTAACCTGCTCCTAGAATTATGGGGCAAGGAGAGGGGTGGCGAACCATAGCTGTAAGTATTTCAGGCTACAGGTCCACTTAAGACTGTTGCCACATTATACTGTATTACTCCAATTTATAAAAAACGACATTCCACATCAGTTGTTAACAATGTTGTAAGTAGCCACAGCAGTTTAGAAGTGGTACAAACAACGGTACTTATGTGTCGCGCCTACACTGCACAATGGACAAACGAATATTTATCAATTGTTTGTAACATAACATGCAGCAATCTTCGTTGTAATAAGAAAATAAGTGGGCGCATCAAAACGTCACGCGTGCTAACAAGCCCTCCACTGGACACAGCACACTGGACCGCAGTTCAAAGTATGTAGGAACACAGAAGTTACAGGGAGCGACAGTGCGATGAGGTGCACAAACGTCGGGGGCCGCGATAGCGAATCGCTACATGCTGGACTGCTCTTGGATCTAACCTTGAACAAGAGGGGGGGGGGGGGGGGGATGTTTTTTCCCCCCCACTCCCCCGACGGGGGCCGGGGCCCCACCCCTCCCCCGTAAAA
>Ga0136643_10015105_pt1:0-10000 | contig 11603 bp, 5 predicted proteins | sample TergutLab28metaG_FD_96883 | JGI IMG/M metagenome (GOLD analysis project Ga0136643, IMG submission 96883) | Labiotermes labralis P1 segment gut microbial communities from Petit-Saut dam, French Guiana - Lab288 P1 (version 3) (version 3) | ecosystem: Host-associated > Arthropoda: Insects >...
CCTTCTAGTGTGTCCATCATTTTGCCTTTCTTTGTTACGTGGACGACTTCCATTATGTCTTCCATTTTGCCGATGGCATGCTTATTGTCTACAAGGTGTTGGGCGAATTTTGATCTATTATTATTGTATTTAAAGTCCCGCACGTTCCCTTGAAATCTGACTTTAAATGGTCTTCCTGTCTGCCCTGTATATTTCATTTTACATTCAGGGCATGTTAGCTGGTATACACTGCTTCTGTCATATTTGCTCTGGGGAACTTTTGTCTGACAGTTTACAGGAGGAGAACATTTGGAAGACCTGGATGAAGATGGAAGAAGAATAATATTAAAATAAACATTTAAAGAAATAAAATGGGAGAGTGTGGACTGGATTTGGGGCGTACTTTGTTTCTTTAATAAATTATCATATAACATACATCATGGGAATTTGTTACCTAGCTGAGTGACAGATTTCCAACACAGAAACTCTTTCATTGAAATAGTTATAAACAAATTGTACCAATTGATAGTATATTTTAAGGCAAGCTGAAGCGGTGCTAGAACAAAGTCCCGATTGCTTTCGAGTGGTTGTCTGAACATACCGAACAATTCACACAAGTGTCTCTACCCTTGTATTTGGAATTAATTAGCTTAGTTGAAAAGTCGTTACTTGTTTTTATGTTCCCTTAATAAAGGAAACCTTAGCAGAGGACCTCATAATTACGATGAGAGGAAAAGCTGACTTATTTTGTCAAAAGGCACTCTATAGTCCTTGCAATAAAGGACTCTACCAGTGCTCGATGGAAATAGACCTCATTATTTCTTATAATAAAACCAACTAGATGCACTAATTTCTCAAACTTATTTTTGGAATAAAACTCGACATGTTTCGGACATTTCCTCTGTACATCATCAGGAGTTTTTCACTGTAAACCCAGCAATGGCATATGTCATACAGGTTTGCTGACAGCTTACGAGCAGGATCAGAAAACCTGTATGACATATACCATTGCTGTGTGTATAGTGAAAAACTCCTGATGATGGACAGAGGAACTGTCCGAAACATGTAGACTTTTATTCCAAGAATAAATTTGAGAAATTAGTGAATGTAGTTGGTTTCATTATAAGAATTTTTCATGATGCACGGCCACCTGAATGTCAAAGAACTCATTATGTCCACAGATCTCAACTGAACGTTTATATTTTTTGAATATTGTTGTAGTCTAATGTGTAAGATAAATATTGTCATTTTTGTTGTTGAGAGGCACATTTAAATGTTCACTGTTTTCACAAACGATAAAAAAAGTTTTTAAAGAAATGATTAATTTTCCTTCAGAACACTTTAAGTGATGTTATAAAACAGTATATTAGTATTATCACAGTGTGCTAATCAGATTCTGTTGTAACTTCTGCTAACTGTACAAGAAAGGTTTAAATGCCAATTGTATCTCTTGATGGCCCGCGTTTTTCTGCATTAGCATGGCTATTTAAATTGCAACCAGGTAAACAAAGAGAGAGACTAGCATATTATTTCATAGGTCGAATAAGGGTAGAGAGGGATCCAACTGACTTAACCTATTAAAGCCTAAGACTTCCTGTATCACCAGCTTTGACATTCAGGAATTCTGTGTTCTGCCTACATACATTTATGTGTTTTGTGTGGATCTCAGAACAAACAGCGATTATTTCTCTATGCAACATTAACTGACTGGTTTTTATAACCGAGGCAGAGTGTTTACTGGCGGTACGAACTGGGTCTTTAAATCAGATAGAGTTTCGTCCTTAAAGGGTTAAATAAGCCAGATATATATGAGGCTTCAGGCTTCTGTCACGGTGCATTTGAGGCCTTCTTGGTTGTTTCGCGACATATTTCGGTAGTTGGTCGTTAAAGTTTCGAGTTAGACGGCTGGTTCTCTCATCAAAGTTCAAGCTACTTGACCCTCGCAGATGAGACCGTTATGTTGTCGTGTAACGTCGGTAAACTATACCATCGTTCTACGCCGCGAAACACCCCAGAAGAGCGAAGACCTCAGCCTGATATAAGCTCAAAATTTCGCAACTCATCCTTATTGCAGCTGTAAGTAAGTTATATAAAATATGCCGTACAGAACTTGACCGCCTATATTTGCCATATTCCCATGTAAATTCTGACTTGCCCAGCTGTTGTGATTGGTTGTGACCACGAAACAAGTATAAATACACATTTCGCACTTCCGCAACTACGTTACACCTTCTGATATTTATCACCGCGTCGAATTTCACGACTGCACGTGAAGTGGCCTGTTTGTTGCTCTAAGGCTGACTAATTCAGTGAAAATACGATCGGCCACGCATGCAGTGCGCTTGAGGGAAATGGAGGATATATTCAAAATCTTAAGTCGGAAACCCAGAAAGGAAAAGAATGTTTGATTAAGCGAAGTGTATATTTAGACTGTTATTGAAATGGATTTCAAGGAAATAAATTGGTGCGTGTTATTGTCTTTAAATCAGGAACAGTGACAGCCTGGGAAATGGACTTCGTGCTTCAATAGAGGCAGGGAATTTCTTGACCATATTAGCGACTATCAGCATCTCAAGAAAGATTCTGCTGCATGAAGCCGTGTCATGCATGAGACGGTTATTCCCTGCGGAAGCCCCTGGCTTGATCCAAGACCAATACAAATGTGTTTTGTTGTGGAAAAATGTGGTATTGCCACAGGTTTGACTCACTCGTGGTAGGTCTACTTTTGCCTCCACTTTTGGCTTTTCATCCGTTCTCCATATATTTCATTTGCTACGTGCTTTATATAATATTAGCTATTAAAGATGTCGTTAAATGAGACACTTCTCTGTGCCTTCCTCCATCCAATGAAATTATTTTTAATATTCTTGTTTATTATTTGCAGAAATTTTGTTAGATGAAAGACGATTTGTAGGAGGCAGTGTACATGGTCCTGTCAAGGGGCAACGAGGAAGCTGGACAATCCTGCATGCCCTGGAGCGCTATCGATATCGTTTGTGCCCGTATCTACTGTGGAACACATGTTCAGTCGTCACTATTTCAAAATGTTCCATTGTACACTTGTTCCTTATAGAGCATGAATTCTCTAATTACCTTTCTTATTGTCGTTCCGTTATTGCTGTAGTTTGTGTGTGGAGGGGAATCGGCGTAGGTACAAGTGACAGCGATGGAGAAACTTGCTCTTAAACCTAATGTCACGTACATCTCACAGTTTCTGCAATTAACTTTGAACAGTTCCGAACGAGAACGAAAATATTAGCTGCAAAGAGGAATAAGAACTTGCTTCAGCTGAATATTTAAAGAAACTGGAAAAAGTGGAGTTTGTTCTGTTCATTTGTTTCTACACGCAATTTACGAAATGGACAGTTGACGGAAGGGGTTTGGTGTCTGTTCGTCTCGCTGCGTGTGCTGCACCCGGAATTGTTGAACTAGTTATATTTTCTGTGTGACGGGATATAGTAGTCGGTATAGCCACTCGCTACTAGCTCGATGATCTCGGGATCGAATCCTGGTGGGGGGATAGATTTTCCGCACCCCTACAGAAGGGTCCTGGAGCCCACCGTTCCTCCTTTAAAGTAGGTACCGTCTATCTTTGCTGAGGGTAAGCGGCCGGAGCGTGACGTTGACCACCCACCCCATCTAGCGCCGAGGGTAAAGAAAGAAATCAATACCCCTGCTCCTCATCATGTCTTACATGGCCTGTTCTAGGTTGAAGTTTACATTTGCTTATAATTTTGCTACGCTGAAATGCCTTCCGTATAATTTAGATTTGTTTTCTATAAATAACAACTAACGTGGAAAATCTTAAGAGCGCAACCATTTTGTTTTTCGCAACTTAATGACTTGTGTATTTCGTGTAGTGTGTAAGGTGTTTTCCTTGAGGACAGATTTGAATTGAAATGAATAAAAACTCAAGTTCTGAGGCGCGTCTTGTGAAGACGTAATAAGGATTGGTGGGTAATGTAGAATGTGTCCTAAAAGGGTAGAGTAATGTGTTAAAACTGAGTTAACTGAAGATTCCCGTTACGACGGGTGCTTGATTTTCCCCACAAGAAACTTCGTTTCCTGCATTGCCAGAGATGAGCCTGTTAAAACTTCCACTACTATGACGTGAGAGAAGCGCCTATTAGCTTTACCATTTCTCACTATCTGTTCGCCTGACGAAAGCGACTCAAATGCGGCGGATTTTGTTGAAGTTTCTTATTTGGGATTTTACCAAATCTGTCAGCTCTTCCCGATTTCATGTACAGTCGGACAAAAATAACAAACACTTGTATGTTTATGATACCTTGTCACAAATGTTATTTGTAACCGAGATGGAGTGTTATCTATGATGTATCAGATGAGGTTTGAGAAAAATTTGCGCATCGAGCATGATCGATTTTAAAGTTCCAGAATTGACGTTTAACAGGTGTTGATGGTACATCGTCACGCTTGTGGTAGATGTATCGATAGTCGATTCCAAGTCTGTTTGAAATACAAGGAAATCTTACATAGTTTGTTACAGTACTCAGGGCTTCTCTGGAAAGTATTCGCAAATTTAATATCTAAAGGGAATGACAGGGCGAGGGCGGTAGAAATGTTATGCTCTGAAGGTCTTTTAAGATTCGATATGTAAATGAGTTATTTATGTCTTGTTGTATGGCATTTATTTAAACCTTCAGTTGTGTTCCTCTTACCTCTGACGAAGGCCTCCCTCGAACAGCTTTTGGTAGCCATTTTCAAATTCCATGCTCCCAGCAGGCATACTGCGCAACGTATTTGATACAGGTTACTACCGTGGAATTAGGCTTCACTTATTCTGCAACTCTGCACTGGTTACAAGCGACTTGTTTTGCATCACGTCCCTCTTGATTCAATCCAAGGAATAGGGACTGACAAAATAGCACGCCTCGTGTTGTAAGGTTAAACATGTCCTTACAGTACTTATTGAGATTAACTTGAAGGGGTGGAAGTTGAGCGACTCCTGCATGGCGGCATTCCACGATCTGTTGTGTAATATTTATACAATTGGAGAAAAGTATGGAATGCATTTAGTTGCGAGACAAAAGTATGAAATTAGCGTCTTAGCAATCAGCTGTCGTTTTCTGTTTCTCTCGGAGATTAACAGAAAAACTTGATTGAAATTATTTGAATTCCCTGCTCGCCGTATCGCCACAGTGAAACTGATCAAGGCGTGTTGTTTTCGGATTCTTTGTCTGTAATCGTCGAGGTTTGCTTCAGTGTTGATGGCTGAAGTTTGTAATGCACAAGCAACTTGAAAACTCCAGAGTCTGCTTTGTTTGCTGCCATCCTTTGACACTCTCTGCCGTCATATTAGTCACAAGAGCTGAAACCAAATATCGTTTGTTTATTGTATCACGAGGGAAACGAAAATATAAGGAAATTTTAGCTCGCCTCACAATAAAATTCACAGAACTGAGAACATATGGCAGGTATCAGTTTGAATCTTCTGTCATTTGCGCTGGTTTTTCCGAAGTTGTGATAACACTGTGGGACTTTGAACATGGTTTCTACATTATCAGAATGCACCACATACATATAATTAAAATCATGTGGTCCGATTTTTGTGGACAGAGAGAGACATAAATTGCAAAATGACAGGAAAATATATATAATGTACTCTGACGAAATATGCAAAAGCCAATTGGAATAAGTCAAATGAGGATGGAAGAGAGTTGATGTTACACTTTGAGGCGAAGTTTACATGTAACGTGCTTTGAAATACAGAAGAGATTGGGCGAACTTCCTCTAATACGGACTCCGCCTTTGTAGTTGGTTATGTGGTTGTTTGGTTGCTGTTCTTTCATGCGTTTTGTAGTTTCTTAGTTTGTTGATTGTTTGGTTCATTAGTTTAGTGTTTTTTTTGGTTTGTTTGTTTGTTAGTTATTTAGACCTAAACTTTATTTCCGTAGAGCTTCTAAAAGATAGAAAGCTTTTACTGTTGTATCCAAGTGTCTTAATACCAGGACAATATCCGCTCTGGCCGTCGACGAAAGCAGAAGCGCTGTAACGTTTCGAATATAAAACAGTTTAGCTACTGGTTTAAAATAATCTTAAATTACACGCTTAATTTCAATTACTCTTTTTCCTGAGGGAAATCTTGTCTTTACCTTTCTTCTGGTTTTGAATACAGAACACAACAAGTAGCCTGTGTGTGTTTTACCACGTAGAATATTGGGTTTCAGTTTGTGGCAGCAAGCTCAATTTGTTTTTACGTGGGTTTATTTTCACATCAGACTAAATAAAATAGGACGACGTTAGATGATGGCAATTACAACGAGATCTTGCTCAAGACATCTATTTGCTGTTAGATTTTTTAAGAAGAGTAGAAAAACTCTAATTAATGATTGTGTAATTCAGTGACACGTTTGTTTGTAAATTTACCTTTGGTATCCTATTTTTTTAATTCTGATTTGTAAGATACGAACTGAGGATCCCGCTTGCTTCTCTGATATCTATTTAACATGTAAATGGTATTTACATAACATTTTTCATATGTTTATCAATAATAATTGTATAAATCAAGTATTTATTTCTGTGCACACTTTCCATTCGTACTTAAGATATGCTCTAAGATTCTGCCCGGACCACGTGCTTTTATTTATTAACATGGAAATGATATTTTACGTTGCGTATGTGCATTTGTTTATGATCTATCCATACAATGCGTCTTTTGTCTGATCTCGATATTTCCTAAGTCTTCGCTGTCAAATTAACAGATACAACTTGTTCTCCCTGTACCTTGTTTTACATTCTACACCGTAATTATTGCAACAAAATTTAAGAATCTTATTTTAGGCTTGTAGGAGCCAGGTTATGGTCAGAATAGTGATTAGGTTATGGAATGGAGACTGAGAAAAATTGTTTCTTTTATTTTCTGAAGCCCAGAGCAGCTACGAAGACCACCTTGCCTCCTATGCAAGGGGGCCGGGTACTCTTCCCGGAATAAAGCGACCGCGGTCTGAATTTGACCGCCTTTGTCTAACACCTAGAATAAGCACGACTGAAACTTTATTTATTTCCATTCTCTCTTATTTTTCACATGGCGTGCGAAGGGGCGATTTTTTATATCTAGCTTGGTGTATATATTATAAATAAAAAATATAATAAAATTAAGGTGCATTTGTTGGTTGTTTATACAATTTACACAACCAATTAATGCTGAAGTATGGAACATATTAAAGTAATTAATGCCCAACAGGAAAAATTCACATATGCCTAAAATAATACAAAAGAAAAACTACTAAAACGAACGCAGGCATCTGGTTCAATAAGATATGTCGATTAAATCATCTAAGTCCAGAACACATAGATAACAATGTGGTAACAATGAGCAAAGTATAAATACCAAAGAATGGCCACAACTTACAGAATAAATCAGGAACTGAAATACCTACACTTGAAAAAGCAGAAACTTAACTAACAACTGTATCAATTGCATCTACAATGTGCCCACCAATGATAATATACTTGGAGCTACATTCAGCATATTGTAAACAATCTACGATCCTCTGCATATAAGGACACACGGCATTAGCTAAGACACAACAAGGATAAAAACCAACCATCACAATTTCAGTTTTACTCTAAAATTCAAGAATTTGACGGATATCCATCTTTCCCAAGAAGAAACAGTAACACTGGAATTCGGAACTCGGTTTCCAGCACAACTTCGAAAAATCAACACGATGAAGTGTATGAGACCTTACCATAAATACGGGGACTACCATCAGCTGTCTCGACGTCAACATGCAGTATACTTTTCGATATCTGGCATAGAAGAAAATAAAACAAATGCTACATTGTAAATTGTCAAATTGCATTTTAAATAAGCGACGAATTTTTGCAGTAAAATAATCACGCAACAAACTACAAAAAAAAATTAATTTGTTACATATGCTGACAAAGGAAAAACGGTAGTTATCATGCACGGCGACACGTACCACCAAAAAATCGATACTTTCCTCACACCAAACATGTTGCTCCTCCTAACCAAAGACCCAACTATTATTTAACAGAAACACGTTCAGCCAACTCTTCAACAAAACAACATCCTAACAGAAGAACATAGAACTAAATACGTCCTGCAAATCAATCTCGCCCCATCACAACTCAAATCCCAACTCAAAATCCATAAAGAAGACATCCCCATTCGACCTGCTGTCAACCATACCAGTTCATCAGCTTAAAAATTAGCAAAATTTCTCCTCTAAGTACTACATGAAAATATTAATATTCACAGCAAATACGCCACCCCTAACTCCATATCCTTAATACAAAAGCTAATGGAACTTAACGTAAATTATAATCTTAAACTGATAGTACTGAACATCAAGGACCTATATGTTAACATAACGATCAATAAAAAAACACAGATCACAAAATATTTCCTCCAAAATTTCAACATTGACAAAACATTTCAGCGCCACTACACTGCATACACTGCATACTATTCTGCACCAAAATTATTTCCAACTTAATGAAAAATTTTATAAAGCATCTAGAGGTGTTGCTATGGCTACCTTAATATCAGTTTCAACTGCAGAAAACTTTCTTCAGTATTTTGAGAACGTAATGATTAAAAATAATATTGAGAGTAAAAATATTATCTTCTACACCCGTTATGTTGACGACATTTTGTTCATTTACGATCACTCCAAAATCACTTCCAAATAAATCCCAAAATATTCCAGTACTATTCACAACAACCTACAATTGAAACTTACACTCCACATTTAAGTTTGCATAAACATTCTGGGTCGTCTTCTCAAAAGAACAGGCTGGACTTCGAAATGGAAGTTTACAGAAAACCCACATCTACTGATACAAGTATTCACTATAATTCCAACCACCACACTAAATATAAATTAACAGTCTTTCCATTTCTTCTCAGTAGAAGACATCAGTTACTCCTAATGACACCATACAAACAAAAATAATGGAACACAATTCAACGCATTGCGAAAGCTAATGCCTTTCCCCACGCATTTATGAAACTCAACACACAGATATCACATAAACTCACATTATCGCCCACAAAAGTTACGCCACTTACAACCACCACCACAACTACCATCAATCCCAAAACATGGATCAAGTTTACTTATTATAACCCCATAATACGTAAACTAACCAATCTCTTTCTCAATACCAACTTCAAAATCGCATTCCGTACCAACAATACAATCCATAACAGTCTGCACAACCGACCCTATCACAGCAATATGCACTCACATAATGGCACTTATCAACTGCAATGCCACACATGTAATCTTATATATAAGCCAGATCGGTTGTAGATTATAATTAAGATTCAAAGAACACATCCGTTACATAACATCATACAACCCAAAACCGGCATACGCCATCCATATCCTACATAATGCACATGAATACGGACATATGGAAACCGCTGTGACCGTATTACATTACGTTCAGAAATTGAACGAATGAACACATTGTAAAATTGGTACATTCAACTATTTCACAAACAAAACATAATTATTAAAGAACAAAACCAGATTAAAAAAACCTATTTGAATTGCGCTATGATACACAGTTTCAACATGCAGGCCGATAGCCCGCTACCATCAACCCCACTCCCGAACATTCCGCTTCCCATCCTCCAACTTAGTTCCGGGCTTTGCACAACACAAGACACCACATCACCTATACTCTAGTACGTACTTCATCAACTACCGGATCACTTTTCTCAGCATTCCATTATTCAATATTTAGTAATGTATTCACACAATTATATTTATTTATTTATATATAAACACCATTTACTTGCACGGTTAGAACTCACCATATATCCACCGTTACATCGCTCCACAAACACTAAATAACTGTAACTTTCAATATTTTATAATTAGCCATTTTATCATTTATTATTTTACATTATTATTCAAAAGTAAAATGTTAACTGAAATTATATATTTTTAATATAATGCGGTGATGATGACATAAATAACTGCAGTCGTATTCTTGTATCATCAACCTGAAGATGGCCGAATTA
>Ga0136643_10015108_pt1 | contig 11602 bp, 10 predicted proteins | sample TergutLab28metaG_FD_96883 | JGI IMG/M metagenome (GOLD analysis project Ga0136643, IMG submission 96883) | Labiotermes labralis P1 segment gut microbial communities from Petit-Saut dam, French Guiana - Lab288 P1 (version 3) (version 3) | ecosystem: Host-associated > Arthropoda: Insects >...
CAGTCCATATACCCACATCCCACCTCCTGGAGATCCATCCTAATATTATCCACCCATCTACGCCTAGGTCTCCCCAGTGGTCTCTTTCCCTCCAGTTTCCCCACCAAGACCCTATACACCCCCACTCTCCTCACCCATACGCGCCACATTCCCAGCCCATCTCATTCTTCTCCATTTTATCACCCGCACAATATTGGGTGAGGAATACAAATCATTTAGCTCCTCGTTATGCAATCTCCTCCATTCCCCATTACCTTGTCCCTCCTAGGTCCAGATATTCTCAACTACTCAGGGAAATCTATCTTACCATGTAACCCAATGATGCCATCATCATTATCACAACAGACCATCTGTGGACCCTGTCCATGTCAATTCAAACAAGTTCATCTCTCCAAATCTTATTTTGCTAAAATTCATCTCAATATTACCTTCCTACCCAAGTCTTCATTTCACACATGCTCCATTTAGTTGTGTTCACATTCCTGTGGAACATATACCAAACTGCTCTGTTTGTACATTCAACATGAGAACTGCTCAATAGTTTCTCATAAAACCTTATAATTGAAAAATTTACATACAACAAATTGTTGTATGCTTTCTTCTGGGTAATTCCCCGGTGTCTGAATTTTATTTGCCTGCATTTCATTGGTGGGTAGGTATGAAGAATGGCTGGGGTTGAGAATGTTGGGGTATTTAAACGGGAAAAGGTTTGGCTCAAAAAAAGCCTGAGCCAACTGGAAAGAGGGTGACAGGGTACAGGCAGGTCCGAGTAGAGAAACAGGCTGTGGAGGGCAACGACCCACATGGAGGCCACAGGTGCATATGTGAAGGAGATACGGCACATGTAGGGGTGAGCCATGGGATAGTAGAGGTCAAACTATTGTGTTTAGGTGGCTGTCTCCTTTCCTTAAGCTTGTGTAGAAGGGGTTTCCAGGATTTGCTTAAGGTCAGGCCATCTTCTCTTTTGATGTTATGTTGGTGAATTTCCAGTTCACGACTTCCTCTGATGAGTCAATCCAATATTGTATGAAGAATAACATTCTAAACCCCAGTTATTCTTCATACCTACCTGCCTATGAAGATGGAACAGAGTGTTCTGAAACATCGGCGTGGAAAATTCAGACACCGGGGAATTACCCAGAAGAAAGCATACAACGTTCAAAACACGACGAAATTTTGAAATCAAGAAACAAAAAGTGTCTTACAATTTCAGTTCACATTTCGACCGTACAACATTACCGACCAGTGTACCGGAACATCCACTAGCATGCACACTCCTGTACCGTGAGCACATGTGTAATCTCTACTACATTTGTATGTTGTGCTGTTGACAGGACATAGAGAAAACTGGCAGTAGGTAGCACCAGCTTTGCAGAGTGACAAACACATCTTAAGTTCATGTATTTTATAACCAGTTACAACCAAACTACAGTCTTCTTTCCATCTGCAAGCTGCATGTCATACTCATCACAACCTCCCTCAATTAGTCACCCTAACAATACTGTACTTGGAGCATTCAGTGGCGTGTTTGGTTAAGCCACTGCGTTACAAGCCAGAAGGTCAAGGGTTAGATTCCCGATGGTGTCACCAGAATTTTTCATTGACATAATCTTTCCGGCAGCACTATGGCCCTGGGGTTGACTCAGCCTCTAACAGAAATGAGTACCAGGAATATTTCCTGCTGGGCAAAGGTGGCCGGTGCGTAGGGCTGACAACCTTACTGCCTTCATGTGCCGAATGTCTTGCATTCTGGGAATCTCAACCTCCTGGAGCCCTCAGGGCCTGTCCAGGCCTGTACTGGGATTGCTTTACCTTTACCTTCAACAAAACTGTACTTACTGAAAACTCCGAAAGAAGCGCCATGAATTAACACCCCTTCACTATCCTGCTTTGAAGTTTTGGCACACCCCAACAATAAGTCCCAGCTTAATTACTACAGACAGAAGGAAATGCCACTACTGCAAGACTTCTTTACGTGCAGACCAGTGAAGTGTTACTGATGGATTTATTTACTTATATATACATATATATTTATTTATTTTTGGTTTCCTTAATATTTAGTAAATCAACTGTAAGGGATCAAATGGTAGGGTTATTACTGGATGAAGAAACCTGAAAGGATATTGAAGAAAACATTTGTGGCCTCACCAAATATCTAACAAACTAACTGACTCAATTATTCACTCTCACTCACTCACACCCTGACCAACCACTTAACCAACCAACTCACTAAATAACTACCTACATAACAAACCAACCACATATCTACCCAGCCAACCCACTGACCAACCGACAAGCCAACCAACCAACCAAATCACAAACTCCAAGTAGTAGAGTCCTTCAGAAGCTAACAGGACCTCAGCCCGTTCTGAAATACCTAGTATTTTACAGAACCTACAGGCCCATCAGCACATGCACAGCAACCCACCACCTCTCTCTACCCTGAGAGTTGTGGCCTAGTTTTACATACCACGGCAACACCTGTCTGACCGTACTGAGAAAAACCATGAAAAACATCAATCAGGACAGTTGATATCCAGGCCCAGATTCAAACGGGGCGCCTCCCAAACACAAGTCAGAAACATTAATACTTGAGCACAGGATGCCACACATTTTCCAAGAATCTATAAACTACTTTCAAATTACAGGTGCCAAAATGATGACATGAAACAATTCCAATCTCAGGACCCACAATTCCGGGGTGATCTGTAAAACTCTTTGTCATATGGCACTTTATACTCAGAGCATATGAAATGCAACATATTTCTGTGCGGCACGAGGGAGGAAAAAAAAAAAAGATGATTATCCTCAGAATATTAAAAAATTTAGTCACCCAGGATTTGAGCAGCCCTGCCTGAGCCAACCCACTGCATGTTAAGTGTTACTCACTTGATGTCATCCAAAATGGATTCCGTCTTCACCCTTTTTGCATGGGATTTGTCACCTTCAGGCTCGAAGTCACGTTTTGTGGCTCCACTACTAACATCTGTTGCACTTCTGTTGACAGTGGGAGCCAAAACACAATAAGAACATTAGACTAATACATCTGAACCTCTTACTGCAGACAGGTACCTACAACACACAGTCTTAAGTCATGGATTCTGAGTCTGGAATGAAAACTCACATTCCGTGCAAAAAGTACAGCAATCAGCTGATTCTTTATGGAAAATATGGCATGTCAAAAATTGAGTGTGGCACTACTATAGTACAGGTTGAGCCTCGGTGAATCCAGTGTGCCGTGACGGAGCAAATGACAGCCGCGGGCCGTAGTCACATGTGCTACCACTGAACGACCCCCACTTTAGGTGAACCGGCCAGTTGAGTCAAACTTTGGATACCGCATAAGCTATTTCTCTGTTACAAAAGGTGTTTCCCTTCCCAATGGAACCAACCAATGGAGAGAAAGAGAGATATCAGTTACCATTTAGGCTAGCTCACTGTTATTGTCCATGCTTTCCTTCAAAGTGGAAGCACATCAAGGTTCACCTCAGTGCTTACAACCAAAAGGTGTACCATATATTCTGCTGGGCAAAGTACATGTTTGGGGCTATGTGCCACTCACACCCAGTCAACCCCTTCACTTTTTTTAAAAAAATATATTCCATTCCATGCAAAATGATTCAACTGTTACAATGTAAACAAACAAATGCACACAATTCATTTCGGTTACAATAATGTCTTAATAATGTCAATTCCTACATGTTTTGGGACCTCAATGGCCCATCATCAGGGAGTGCACAGCTACATAAAACAATTGCTTAACTTTTTTATCACCTCCAGTATGTAGCAGAAATGTCGACAAACTTACAACAGTTCTACTACATACTGGAGATGGTGAAAAGGTTAAAGATTGTAATGCGAATCAATTGGGAACGGCATTTTGTACACCACAGATTAGAATCAGCAGTTAAGAGAGTAGAGTGTGTTGGTTACAGGATGTCATATATAGTTCATAGAGGTCACTGGTGTAATATCATTGTTCTGAATGTGCATGCATCAAGTGAGGAGAAGGGTGATGACTCAAAAGACAGTTTTAATGAGGAATTAGAGCAGGTTTTAGATCATTTTCCTAATTATTATATGAAAATTATGTTATGAATGCAAAATCTTCAAACCGACAATTGGGAATGACAGTCTACATCAGGATATTTTTGACAATGGTGTTAGAATTGTAAACTTTATCACATAAAAAAATCTAGTTGCTACTAGTACAATGATCCCACACTGAAACATTCCTAAATATACCTGGACACCTTTCCGGATGGGATGACTCACAACCACATTGATCACATACTGATAGATAGGAGATGGCATTCGAGTTTACTTGATGTACGATCTTCCAGGGGAGCTGACTGTGTTACCGATCAGTATATGGGAGTTCCAGAAGCTAGGGAAAAACTGGCAGTAAGTAAACAAGCAGCACAGAAACGTTATGTGAAAAGATTTAATCTCAGGAAGCTAAATGAGCTGGAGGTTAGGAAACAGTATGATATTAAGATGTCAAACAGGTTTGCAGCTTTGGAGAACTTAAATGATAGCGAGGACATAAATAGGGCTTGGGAGAATATTAAAGAGAATATCAAAACCTCAGCTAAAGGGAGTCTAGGTCTCAATAAGTTGAAGACGCATAAACCATGGTTTGATGATGAATGTTTACATTTTTTAGATCAAAGTAAGCAGGCTAAAATGCAGTGGTTCCAGAATCCAACCAAAACATTGTAAGAAGCGAAGCTAGTAGACAATTCAGGAACAAAAAGAAGGAATATCCGAAAGCTAAAATTAATGAACTTGCAACTAACAATAAATACAAAAATATAAGAGACTTGGACAGGGGCATCAAAGACTGTAAGAAGGGTTAGCAACCTAGAACTAATATTGTAAAAGATGAAAAGGGTGATTTGGTTACAGACTGCCACAGTATTTTCACTAGGTACAGGAACCATTTCTCTCAGCTATTGAATGTACACAGGGTTAATGTTGTTCGGCAGACAGAAATACATACATCTTAGCCACTAGTGCCTGAGCCGTGCCTTTAAGGCTGAGATGGCTATTGAAAAGCTAAAGAGATACAAATCACCAGGTACTGATCAAATCCCAGCAGAACACATTAAAGCAGGGGGTAGAACAAATCACTCCAAGATCCATAAACTTATTGATTCTGCCTGTGGAGTGGAAGGAGTCAATCATTGTACCTATTTATAAGAAGGGTGACAAAACAGATTGTAGTAATTATAGTGACATATCACTTTTTTCAACTATGTACAAAATTTTACCCAGCATCCTGCTGTCAAGGTTAACTCCACATACAGAGGAAATTATTGGGAGTCATCAGTGTGGATTTTGACTCAACAGGTCAACTACTATCATATATTTTGCATTTGTCAAATACTTTGGAAAAAATGGGAATACAATGAGGAAGTGCATCAGCTATTTGTAGACTTCAAGAAAGCCAGTGTTTCAGTTAGAAGGATAGGTCATGTATAACATTCTCACAGAGTATGGTATCCCCATGAAACTGGTAAGGCTAATAAAAATGTGTCTGAATGAAACCTACATCAGAGACTGGGAAGACAAAGATTTGTCTGACATGTTTCCTGTTGAGAATGGTTTGAAACAAGGAGATGCTTTATCACCACTGCTCTTCAACTTTGCTTTACAGCATGCCATTTGGAGGGTTCAGGTAAACCAGGATGGCTTGAAATTAAGTGGTACACATTAGCTTCTGGTTTATGCTGATCATGTTAATACCTGGATGCTGATAAGTCCTTAGCCCGACCAGGAAGTAAACAAGCTCGGAAGCATGTCAGGGACATGCACCATTTCAACAAAATCAAGACACAAGCTGTCATCAAGTTTCTTTTCTTGCAAGGCAGGGTGCCAAAGGAAATTCATGCCATTCTGACAGAAACATTAGCTTGTTTCCTTCCTGGTCAAGCTAAGGACTTATCAGCACCCCTGTATATTGGGTGGAAGAGTACCTCCTATAAAGAAAAGCAAAGAAGCTTTAGTTGTTGCTAGTAAGGGGACTGGATAAAACCAAGGACATGATCATGTCTCAGGATCAGATTGCAGGATGAAGTCACAAAATAAAGACTGATAATAGTTCCTTTGAAAGGGTGGAACATTTCAAATATTTTGGAACAACCGTAATGAATCAAAATTCTATTCAGGAAGAAATTAAGAGCAGACTGAAGTCAGGAAATGCTTGCTATCATTCAGTGCAGAATCTTTTGTCTTCCAGTTTGCTATCCAAAAATATAAAGATTAAGATATACAGAATCATAATGTTGTCTGTTGTTTTGTATGGGTGTGACACTTGGTCACTTATAGTGAGGGAAGAATGTAGGCTAAGAGTGTTTGAGAATAGGGTGCAGAGGAAAATATTTGGGACTAAGCGAGATGGGGTAATAGGGGAGTGGAGAAAACTACAGGATGAGGACCTTAATTACCTGTACTGCTCACCAAATATTATTCACATGATCAAATCAAGAAGATCAGCAGGGCATGTAACATGTATGGGGGAGAGGAGAGGTGCATGCAGGGTTTTGGTGAGGTAACCTGAGGGAAAGAGACCGCTTGGCAGACCCAGACAGACGGGAGGATAATATTAAGCTGGATCTTCAGGAAGTGGAATACGGGGGGCATGGGCTGGATTGATCTCGCTCAAGGCATGGACAGGTGGTGGGCATTTGTAAACGTGGTACTGAGCCTTCAGGTTCCATAAAATACAGGGAATTCCTTGACTAGTTGAGAACCGGTTAGCTTCTCACAATGGACTCTGCTCCATGAAGTAAATAAGCAAGCAACTAAGTAAGTAAGTAAGTAATTTAGTGTGTACTCCCTGATGATGGGCAGTGATGCCCAAAACATTTAGGAGGTGACATATTAAAACATTAGTGTTTAGGCATAACAAATTTTGTGCATTTGTTGGTTTACATTCTAACAACCCTACACCATGTTCACCCACACTGTGAGAAGTGGTCTGAGTGCCCTGTGCACCATGATGCTAGCACCCTTCCTCCCCTCAGGCCTGTGTGGCCACGTCCTACCACCGCTTGCTCCAATCACCACTGCCACATGGTAACTGCTTTGCCTCACCTATTTAGATAGTTTTCCCACAATGGTCAACCTATACTATAGTACAGCCCTGAGTGTACTGCAGAAAGTAACCGAAGTAAATAATTTAGTTACATGTCTACACAATATGTGTCATGCTCACACGCTAAACTAAATGAATAAAAACTAAACTTGAGTTGCATTTGTCCACAAGCAGTCAAAATCCGAAAGCATCCAAAATTAACAGTGTGATAGCTGTAGCTGTTAACTACATCAAAAACAATCAACTGCTCACTATTCCAAGACAAGGATATTTTTTTTTACAGCCAGTGGTTGCATTTCACTGTAGATTCATAAAAATATTGCTTATAGCGAGCCTAATAAAGCTATCGCTAGCTGTCAAAATGCAGCTTGGGGAGACATCTGAAATGCGAAAACTTTCTGTAAACCTTTCCCTGGCAAAGCCGAGACAAAGTTCCAAAACAATTTTAAAAACTGTAGGACTGCCGTTTTCGCATGTAAGGTGCATTACAAATGAAACATAAATTGTAATTCGTTGCGGGGAGACTTTCAATTTACAGTCTGGTGACAAAAAAAGGTTTTGGTTCTCAAGTCACTATGCTGGCAGATACCCAACGCCTGCAAACATATTTACTACACTATGGTTACGCTTTTAGGTTTTATTTTATTGACAAAAACTCTACGTTTGCAGCGCGAAATGTACCCTTAACATGGAGTCACACTAATTTGCGCGCCTCGTAGTAACATAACCTACGAAGTTTTAAAATCTTACTTCACGTCTGGTTCAAACTTAAGTATTTGTATGGGCTGTTTCTCGTCCTCTTTCTCTGTCGGTACTTGTTCTTCAGCACTCTCATTGAAAACACTAAAAATATCATCAGTGAACTTATCCATTTTACGGTTAATTAATAACAAAACATCAGCACATCACAAAGCCTGCCGTTGATACACAACCACACGCTCACCGGATCCGGATACTGAATGAAATTAGGCACGGATAAGAGCTACCAGGATAACCGTCATCTGTGGTTGAAATTTCTATACGATCCATTGATTCATGGACGGGTTTCCGATGTATTTTGTAATGTAGTTTATTTGCATTCTATAAATCCAATTTAGTATACAATCGTGTGGATATAGACATAATCGCATACATACTATCTAACGTTATATATATAGTGTTTGTAGAATCTTAGCAATAAACAAAAAATACAATAATAAAACGACTCAAACCAATTTTCAATTCAGTTTTCAATTGAATATCTCTGATAATTAAAATATTCCTCACTATTATAGAAGGAATTTATGAGTAAAACCATCTTTAAAGTATTCCAAAACAGTACTATCTCATTAGCTAAGTCTTTGATATTGTGAGGAAGGTTGTTAAAATTTTTAATTGCTGAGTAGTGTACTCCCTTTCGGAACTTTGTTAGATTAGCTGTGGGAGTATGTAAGTTGGGTTTAAATCTTGTGTGTATACTGTGGATCTGATTATTTGTATAAAATAATTGTTTGTTTTTTTATAACAAATATTGATATTGAGAAGATATATTGAAAATATAAAGGCAGTATTTCTAAATTTTTGAACAGTTCCCTACATGAATCTCTCATTCTTGAATTTGTGATGATTCTAATCACCCTTTTTTGAATTTTGAAAATCTTATCACTGTATCGTTGATTATCCCATAATTCATAATTGCGTAATAGACCATTCTTAATGTTTCTGGAGACATTATGCTTGTATCGTTCGAATTACAAAACATGCTGTATTAAATATGGACATAATTTGGTCTATACGAACCTACCATGATAGGGAGTCATCAAAGATCAAACCCAAAAATTCAGTATTTGATGAGCTTTTGACGTAAATACCCTGGTAGTTAAGTTTCAAATCATAATCCCAGCTATTTTTCGTATTAAATTGTAAGGAATGTGTTTTATTGTAATTTAATATTAATTGGTTTACTTTAAATCAATTATTAATATGCTCAAATATTTTATCTATTTTTGTTTCAAAATTTTCCACATTTTAAATACTTGTATTGTATTTAAACATTCTGTAAATCCATTAAAAGTAGTATGCTGGATACAAAACATGTCAATAGACATACATTTATACTATCCACAAAGAAGTGTTATCTCATGAGTTCGGGTATATTTAAAGTACACTAATAACTAATATCCAGTAGCGTAATGAAGTTCGGTTTTCATTGTATGTCACGTAATAAGACACTCTAATACGGCCATTGCTCGCCACGAGGAGTATAACCAATACGTAGCTTACGCGTGCTGGTCTCAGATCTGTTGATAATAATGTTAAGGATCTCCTTATACTCGCCTATCATTCTTCTTTGAGTAACTGGTACCTCTTTATATATATATAAATAAAGAGGCACCTCTTTATATATATATATATATGTATGTATGTATATATAAAGAGGCACCATACCGCGGTGGAACAGTGGTTAAGGTGCTGTTCTACAAATCGGAAGGTCGTTGGTTCGATCCAAGCTGGTGTCATTGGAATTTTTCTTTGACATAAAATACTTCCGATCGCACTATGGCCCTGGGGTCGACTCAGCCTCCAACAGAAATGAGTACCAGGAGCATTTCCTGGGGTAAAGGTGGCCGGTGCGTTAGGCTGACAACCTTACCACCATCCTGTGCCGTTGTCATGAAATCTGGGAACCTTAACTTCCTGGAACCCTCTGGGCCACTCCAGGCCTGTAACGGGACTGCTTAATATATATATATATATATATATATATATATATATATATATATATATATATGCTCCAAAAGTTCCTCTTCCAACCTTTGTACCAGTTTTTCCAAGTTCTTGGTGTTTTTCCTTAAGTCCGTTATCATGTTCTGTTTTAAGAATATGGGAGGTGTATGCTGTCTAGACATTGTGCACTGTACTGTTCTCAGCATATCTCACTCGGAGATACCATCAGCTTGGTCAACATAACTTTGTTTATATCGCTGTCACGCGTGATGACATAGCCCAAAACAAACACACGGCCTTGTATTTTCGTGTTCTCTCAGATGTTGACGGATGTTACTATCTGTTCTACAAGCAACCTCCATCTTCGTGTGCTTGAAGATCTTTGTAATTTTCTCTGCTATATTTGTCGTTATTCGCAAGGCGGGGTTCCCTATTTTACGTCCAGTATTTTCCCGTCCAGGGTACTTCCTAGATTTTGTTCGCTTTTGCCTCATCCATTTACCGAGTTTCACTGTCATAGTTCAAGGAATTTTATTAACATTAATTATATTCAAAATGTGGGCCCGGTAGCTCAGTCGGTATAGCGACTGAGCTACCGGGCTGGACGGTCTGGGGATCGAATCCCGGTGGGGGAGAGATTTTCCGCATCTGTCCAGACCGGCCCTGAGGCCCACCCAGCCTCCTGTACAATGGGTACCGGGTCTTTCCCGGGGTTAAAGCAGCCGGAGCCCCATCTAGGGCCGAGGTTAAAGAAAGAGTAGAGCTATATCTCTACTCCCCCTCTGGGCCTTCGAGGTCTGTTCTAGGGTGAACTTTACCTTTACCTTTACCTTTATATTCAAAATTGATTTCCTGTCTTTCGCTTGGTTGTCCATAGAGCAGGTATCCAAAAATTTTCTTCCTCTCTTACTATAAGTTGTCTGCAAGTATACAGTCCATTTTTCCAGTGCGTAAGAAACATATGTGGCACCATTTTCTGTTACACGGGATGATCATGCTGGTAGAGTATAGTAGTGTCTGTTTTAAAGAAAGTGTTAAGTTTCCTCTGACAACTCCATGTAGGCATATAGGAAGGGATAGAGTTTAGCTGCACTCGTTCTTAATCTTGGTATACGAAGTATGTGAGCGGTTATCTTCAAGCCCCAACCGCTTTGCGCCCACGAAGAAACCCCGGTGTCCATTGAATAGGAGCTGATATGGACGTTTTGAGAAAGAAAAACAACTTTGTCCCCGCCAGGATTCGAACCAATAACGTACAACATGTAACCCAGTCCATACATCGAGATCTGCAATCTTCTAGCTTATTACGCAGCGAATAGTGATAATTTCTTACCGACATTTCGGGACAACATATTGGTCCCATCCTCAGGGTTCACGAATCCAGATTATCGGTAAGAAATTACCACTACTCACTGCGTAATAACACAGAAGAACGCAGTTCCCAACTACTTCGCGGTGGAAACCTAAAATCGCAAAGTCACTACATCAAATACGGTTTCAAGATACGTCAATATTAAGTTATCGGCTGTTATAATTATGGATACATCCATGACGGAGGATTTAAATTCTCAGTTCTTATTAACCTTCTAAAGCCTACTGATCACGTGATGCACCACCAGTTTAACATTCAACAACTGTACGCTCTGCCCACACTGTACTTACGTGTTTTGTATTTATCTGAGATCAAACAGCGACTTGTGCCACTTACAGCATAAACTGATTGGTTTTTATAGCCGAGATGAAAAGTGTTTACAGCGCGGTACGGACTGGGTCTTTAAATAAAGCGGTCTGCGCTTC
>Ga0136643_10015109_pt1 | contig 11602 bp, 6 predicted proteins | sample TergutLab28metaG_FD_96883 | JGI IMG/M metagenome (GOLD analysis project Ga0136643, IMG submission 96883) | Labiotermes labralis P1 segment gut microbial communities from Petit-Saut dam, French Guiana - Lab288 P1 (version 3) (version 3) | ecosystem: Host-associated > Arthropoda: Insects >...
ATGTGGCAAAAAAAAAAAAAAGAAATAACAACCCAAAAAAACCCAAAAAAAAAAACAAGGAAAAAATTCCGAAAAAAGGGGAAAAAAACCTGCAAAAAACTGGGGGCCCAAACCCAGACCCCCCCCCCCCCCAATAAGACTTGTAACACTTCTTGCCACATTTTGGACTCATGTTTGGAGACCAACATATGTACGAACTATATGCCAAATTTAATCTCCAACCGTTCCACTATTTTTTATCTCACAGCGTGGACGTCGCGCCAGACACAATTCAGTGTAGCCCACATACACAAGAAGCAATATAGGCCATTTCCCGGCATAAATTCCGTTAAAAGAGCTTGGCTACCTTTTAATACAAAACGTTGTTGCGGCGACAAAATATGAAGTCTGGCGTCGGCGGTTAGGGTCCACATTCAACTGTACGGTCCCCCGCTAAAACGTGTACACCCACAATGTGTGTGCACGCTTAACGACGTCGCTTTCGCCTGTCTGAAATTCGGCCATACCGTTCTCACAACATAAAACATCTGTACGAGTGAAATCAAAGTGAACAATTATCAGACCAAGCCCTTTCTGTTTTACAATATGCGCTTCCTGCGGTATGTACGTCAGTGTGTCCAGACCGCAATGGCCGAAGACGTCAGCGTCGTGAAAGGCCGGTCTATCTACTATTCTAATCTTATCTTGCGCGTTCTTTTATTTTCCTTCACGCTTACTCTAAATTTCGGCGTTGTTCAACAGAAACGACAGTCGACATAATGAGAATAAGGCCCCCACCAGGACAGAGCCACATGTATCAACCCAGAGTAGAGCAGGGGTGGACATATCCCGAATGCCAGGTCGCCATGGCGACTAAATTTTGTATGGTGGCGCCTAACATTTGAGGATTCTTGGTATGTAACTTGTTTCATGTCACAATTCTAGCTCGTAGAATTTTGAGGTGGCTCCTACATATTTGGGAAATATGTGCAATCCTGCAGCAGCGTGTCACACTTCTTTCAATTCATTCCCATTTACGGAACAGGCCTGCGTGATGATCGGATGAAAGGACGAGTGCTCATTTTCGAAGGCGAAGTGGTGCTGAATATTTCAAAACACTAGACAAATTAAAAAGTAAGAATAATGCCAAACAGAGCAGTCACAGCGCAGTAACTTGACATGTCATACTGTAATTCGGCGAACTATTTCACCACAGAACTGTACAGTAACGTCAGGTTCTTTCCAGAAACCGTTCCCCTGATCTCCCTTTTTTTTTTAATTATTATTATGCATGCTCCATTACTACAAGTAATCTCCCTTCTTAAAGCGGAATTTGTTCCAGAGATAAGAATGGCAGATGCGGGAAAAAATTATCTTCAATTCCTGTCCGTACAGAAAAACGTTATCAGTAAAACTGGTGAACATTTATAAGATACAGCTTCTATAAGTCATGTGTTATACTATTTCCCTTATCTGCTTTCATCTAAAACACAATCTACACGTGATTTACTGTCTTGCCTGTATAATCAGTTTCATACATGACAAACGAACATAAGGTCGGAACGCCTTCGCGTACCCAACTTACTCTCACCGCAAAAACAGTAATACTTAAAACATTCACATCCTTGGATACAAGAATACTTTACTGACATAGACACATCTTACGCGCCCACGCTCTTTTCGGTATTCCGTAGAACACAGTCCATAAGGGCATGCAGTCACTAGGCAAGGCACATATGGCTTTGTGTGTCACAACTCTACACGCGAACTAGGATGAAGCGTGACATGTATTCCATTACTACTAATACTGGGAGACATGATTTTTACACTTCAAGGAACATTCCAAACCACGCACGCAATGCGTGATTTGGAGCTCTGACAGCAGCACGGGTGGGGATGTAAGTTTTCAGAAACGACACCGAGGTTTCAGAGAAGCGTTACAGCCTCCAAGCTTAGGTCAAGCAGTCCTATCAGTCCCGGACCCAAAACCCGGAAGTCAGCAAAGTCGATGCCTATCGGCCGTCTGCCAGCGACAGTGTACGATTCCTCATAGCCTACTGCATAAAATTAAATGATACGTGCAAATGCCATAAAGCGCAGCACCTGCTGTGCTAGTATATTTAGAGAACAAAAAGCAAACGCGTATGCAGCCGAAGTGTGTATGTGTACAAAGGCCGATAAGAGATCTTGATAACGGTAACCAATTTTTACACCAGCACGGGCAGGATACATATTTGAACACCAACGCCAAACAAAGACGATACTGCGAAGGTTTCGTATCCACCCACTAAGATGATAGATCATGTACCAATAGGTACCAACAACCAAGATAACAATGCTGTTACCTCCGACAACAGTACAGCCAACACTACATTTCTGGTCGCAATAGAATCGAGTGTACCCAACAACGGAACCAGATACTAGTTATCATTAAAATCCCTGATTAGCTGACAGAAATGGGTAAGCAATAAGAAGATTTGTGATAGGACACGTTTAGGAAAAACCATGAACACTAAGTTCTTTTTTTAATTAGGCAGACATATTGACCTTTTTACTTCAATGGTATATGACATAATTAATGGGAGACAATGACAAAACCACACAGGGTCAATACTAAATTAAGACAACGGCTGTAGGCTTACAGCAGGGGCGCACACATCTAGAAATTCTAGGGCCCAGAAGGGTAACATGGATCAAGTTCAGGCTGAGGGCCCATGACAATATGCGCCACCGTTCAAAATTTAGTCGCACGTTAGTCCAGGCGCCCGGGATTTGTGAATCCCTCGATTATATCACTGCGGGTGTCGAACTTACGAATACGCTGGAGATGTTAAAAAGACAAAACAGAATGTATCAGGCGTGCCTATCATCACAAAACACATTCAATAGTAACACGACTGACCTGCATTTGCAGACAATACGACGGACCTCATATCAACGAACAGACACAACAGAAGTTTCTATCTTCGGATTACAAATTGCTGAGACGATAACCACTGTAACGTAATTTCGTTGCTATTTGCGCTTTCTTACGGGTGACCTCTACTAGTTACGCATTTTTATACGTTCTGTACACATATGGTACAAAACAACTTAATGGTCCCTAAATAACAAGACAGGCCACGTACGTACAAACGTAAAATTGAGGCGTGTACGAGCAATCACTGTAGCCGTGGAAAAGCAATAAGTATTATATATTCTAAGCACGTGTCTGTAGCCTTAAGTTATCCAGCATGCTATGCGCATGCGCCGTATTCTATTGTCATCTGCGGCCTATCTGGCTCTGCCATATTTTCCCACACTATGTTACAAAACAGCACGAATTTCGGGGGGGGGGGAGTCACTGAAATGTGTTTTAATTTTCTTTAAAACTTTTTAAGCAAACATTTCTCATTCTGAGAGCAATTCGGCGAGATACTGTCATAAATGTACACAGCTTTTCATGTAAAATACCCGTTATTCTTGTCAGATGTTACTCGAACTTCAAGCTTCTCGACAGATTTTCAAAAAAATCAGCAAATATCAAATTTCGTACAGGCATGCGCCCAAAAACTCAATCTATACCTGCACAAAACGTAACGAGTCTATCAAAGAACCCACTCACTGGGCATTTTATTCATCCGGATTACAAACTGAAAAGCGGACAACGCCGATATACGAAAACTCAAAAAGTGTCATATTCATACACACTTGATGCCTTACGTTTGCAGAGTCTCTAAAATTTCGGACACCATGCCAAATTTTAACATTTTGTATATTAAAGCTCTGTGATGAAGTGCGTTTTTGCACATCTGTATCGGTGCCTTAGAAGAATACCAACACGATCGTCTACATCTCGTTATTAATGCCCACCAAACCCAAAGGTCTTTCAGGATTCTAAACAGTTTCAAGAAATGCATGTAGTGCGAGATTATAGGTTCTCACAGCGACGTTAATGAGGTGAATCTTCCAAGACATGAATCCATCTATACCAATATAAACGGCGTCACAAAGAAAAGACTTGAACCTTCAGTGCCTTAAGTTACTATTTTCAACTACAAACTGCATATAGACGGTCAAGGTTCATCCTTCAAGGATATTTGAAGTCTAAAGGATGTGGAAAACTCTTGTACTCTTGGAATTGGCCGAAGACTCTTAAAATCAAAATAACTTGTCTATTACGTCACTGGGCGAAGCACTAATGTGGAAGTGTCAGCAATTTCAGATGATAAATTCAAACCGCAGTCTGAAAGAGGGAAGGATTATGCAACATAACCCCCCCACCCAAGAAGAAGCGGTCTAGTGTAACGTCTTTCTTCTTGCAAAAGTTAATACAAATTAACTAGTCTCAAAATTTTTAACCATGTGCAACTCGATGCATGCACGCATGAGTTCCGGGACACGTTCTCAGAAACTATGAGATGAAACACTGGAACAAGGGATCAATCCAGTATCTAAGATGCACCTGTAAAGTCAAGAAAAATTATATGAAGCCGAATTAGCATCCAAATGTTCAAAAATAGAGAAGCCAGCTCAAAATTCTACGCGCCAAGAGATTGAAATGAAATTCAACACAGGACCCACAAATACTAGGCTTCAGGTTACAAAATTTAGTCACCCCGGATGTGCGCACCCCTGCTCTAAATACGTACTATCAAATACAGATTAATTTTACGAACTGTGTCCATAACTAATCGGTAATGCAGTCAAAGACAATCACCACGCAGGGGTGCGCACCCCTGCTCTAAATACGTACTATCAAATACAGATTAATTTTACGAACTGTGTCCATAACTAATAGGTAATGCAGTCAAAGACAATCCCCACGCATGGACTATTTTAAAAGACTGCAGTAATATCTTCACGTATCGAGGACGGGCGACAGAACGAGATCTGAATGATGGCAAGGAACCAAACGGATTCTACACATTGCCGGTTTCAGAGTAACTGACGATTGGTATTATCCTGTCACGACTCGAAGAAAATTAAAAATACGGATAAGGAGCACTAAGCGGGGCTCAGGACCCTGGAAATACGTCGTTCAACATAAGCTAATGGATACCTCGTTCGTAAAACCAGTGCAATAACTCTTCAAATTTACGTTCGCTTGAAAAAAGTATCAAAATGATGTGGGATTAGAGCGCAGGCATGCATAAAAATGCCTGTCCGTAATGTTACCAGAAGGTAAATTAACTGATCATACACGACGTTTAATTTAGAAAATATATTTATTTAAGGGAAAAGCGAGTCACACGTAAGCAAACACGACGTGATGCAATATTCCGCGCATACTTCCTGCCCCGTCTGTTTACATTACCTATACGCCCAACATCATAACAAAGGTTTCTGTACGAAAACGCCTGCACGACCCAAGCGCGATGTGACCATGCTGCTTATCAACTCTTCACATCTGGATTCAATTTTACATTCGCTACGGCACGAACTTCTCATAAATTTTAACCCAGAAATTAACCCACAGTACGATTTGTTCTCCTTCAACCCTCCTCCCGCGTTCAAACTTGTCCCGAAACCCAAGCCACATTTTAAATAGACACGCAATCTTTTCCCTTTGATATGCAAACGTACAAATGTGGAAATCTGACTGCTCATTCTTTTTTTTTTCCGTTGTTACACCGCGCATGTTGTCGAGTTACTCAATTATTATACCAACCACTGCACATATATAAAATGCAGGGCATTCTTCGCAACATAAAATTACACAACACGGCATACTGCCACAATACCCAACTGGTACAGCGAAATTAATGTGACTTTTTATAGTGTAACTTTAGCAAGGACGATACGGCTCCCTGACGATGTTCCAAGGACCGAAACATGTCGGAGCGTTTTTAATGTGTAAATTTTATATATGTGCAGTAGTTGGTATAATAACTGAGTAAATGCTCATTCTATTCAAGTATGGTGACTATTTTTTCTGCAATAATCTAACACACCAATCACTTAATACGTACTTAACTTCTTCCAATATTAGTTACTGATTCTCCGATTCACTGAACACATATAACGAGATGATGCTACCCCAAAAAATAGTTTCTTCCGCGTATCTTTGTTTTAATTTTGTCAATGATGGAGACCGAGAAGGATGACATGAGTGGGCATGTAGCACGCATGGCAGAGATGCGACTTATTACAAAATCCTGGTCTCAAAGCTTCGCATTAAGAAACTACTTCCAATACCTTGATGCAGACTGGAAGATGATATTAAACCGGATCATAACGGTACAGTAGGAAGTCGCGGACTGGATTTATCTTGCTAAACAAAGAAACCAGCTGCGGGCTCCCTTGAACACTGTAATAAATATTCGAATTTCATAAAAGGAGGTAAAATGTTAACCTCCACAGGAAAGTCTCTGCATGAATTATTAATTTTTAAAACGTTACTTAATGCAAATAATTTGGGACACGTTACAACAGTATAAAAGTAACATGAGAAGAACATTTTTCTATTACATAAAACATAACCACAAATCTAAATATATAAAAAAGGGTCCTAAGTGACTGTCACTAGTTAACACACAGTGGTCTGACAGGTGGTCGTGACATACACAAATATTAACAGACAATGCATGTACGTTACCATTTGATTTCAAATTTTTTACGGCATGTTTAAATAATCACCAACGTACGATTACGCCTGACACAGGGGTGCACAAATCGCAGACTCATCAATCACGTTAAGTAACAGCTGATCGGAATAGTTAATCGTAATATTAGTATCATCATCATCATCATCATCATCAGAATGGTAATATTTTTAAATATGATGTAGGTGGGATGGTCTTTTTTTATTTGGCGCAACAGCCCCACCCCCCAGTGGGCCAGGGCCTCCTTCTTCACGAGGTTTCTAGATCATACTCAATGACGAACCAAAGTCGGTAGGACTCCTCTGGACGAGTGATTAGCTCGTCGCAGAGACCTCTACTTGACAACACACAATACTCACGACAGACAGACATCCATGCCCCCGGTGGGATTCAAACCAACAATCTCAGCGGGTGAGCGGCCGCAGACCTACGCCTTACACCGCGCGGCCACTGGGACCTGCAGGTGTTATGAAATGAATACAAAACTCCAATAAGAAGTCCAGAAGGACGTGACCAACATCTATTCATCGTGAATTTTTTACGAAATATTTCTTCGATACCCTCGATGCAGCCTGCAATTAAACCCGACAGCTGACCCAAAGCTTTTGACGTAACAACCCCGTAGACCCGATTCTACATCAGCACCTCTATTAGAACTTCAAATATCGCAAATAAACACACATGTATGTTCCGGTATGCTCAATCCAACGCGAAGCAGCTTGGCAGAGTCTTCGTATTAATTTACGCATAGTGACGCACAGACAAGACATGCCCAAACAACAAAGTTACAAACGAAACACAAAGCCACCAAAAAAAATTAATCTCGTGACATTTTGAAGAGACCAAGACCTGGAGCCGGCTTAAGCACCAAGCCATGAAGGGGTATGAGGAGAGGAAGTAGAGCTCCGTGGATTCTTATTCTTGGTGCTTGACGTACGTTAGCTGTCACCTTTGCGCCCTGGCCGCATTATTCCTGATGCCCAAAAATGTACAGGAAGCTGGGTGGGCCCAAGAAAGAGTCTGGACAATCTGGGAAGGAAAAAACTATGCTGCTGCAGCTGCGAATCTTCGGTCCTTCGACCCGAAGCATAGTACTGATAATGACTAAGGAGCTTGTCGTTGACCTTGGCAGTTTCCGTTGGGAAAGACGATCGCCACTTGCGATCAGAAATTGATGTATTCCAGTTAAAAATACAATAGGCTGAAGCAGGGTCGTGTTTTGTGCGTATGAGATAATACAGTTAGTTGCTGTAGTGTTCGATGTGGATAGGGATGCGAATAAATTTCACTTTACGTTTGTTATAAACAAAACACCTCACAACTGGTGACCTGTGGAAAGTAAGTCCCACAGCGTTAAGAGACTCATGTTTTGATAGGATCTGTATGTCTCCCTCTCCCGAACGCCGTCGCGAATGCTACGGACTCTACCCACTATGTTCAGGTCAATTGTACCCTACTGAGGAAGCGAAAGTAGCTACACAAATGTCCTATCTCGGTTCACACAGCATTCTCTAAGGAAACGTGTATTGTTTCCGTGATCTAAAATTAACTAACTCAAGAATGGGGCAAATGGTGGACATTCTCATCAGGAGTAACGAAACCTGACATTTTGTATATGTGTCATTAATGGAAAAAACTGCAAACAACTCTTATTTTAATTCCATAACGAGTACACGAGAGACAACCTCAATGCACTTTATTAGCGACACTGTTTCAATTATAGGTTAGTGCAGAAGCGATGAAACTGACAAGTATCTAAGCACGACGACGATAAATCCAAACATCGTATACTGTATACTGTATATCACGCCAGTCTCGTGACTTGGTGATAGGTTAACTCACGCGTAGCAACCATCTCTCATTGCAGTCGCATGCAGCCGGGGACAATATTCTTCAAAATTATAGGGACCATTACTCTTCCAAATTATGGACAAATCGTAGCAACAACGTGACAATGCCCAAATCTGCTAAAGATGCCACTTACGCATTTTAATTTTTAGGTGAGACATCCCCGTTGCGTATTATTCAATGATTAATTGAAGTATAATTTTAGTCTAACACAACTTTATTATATAAACAATTTAAGAGGACACAGCTACATATTTCGACTTACTTGAAGCCATCTTCAGGCTTTGACTTAAAAGAATTAAACATAATTAACAACGCGCTGTTAATTATATATTTAACTAATTAAATAAGCAATAAGTAAGCACTTCTATGCTCCCTTATATCCTGCTCATCTCATATTCTTTCCTTATATAATCTGGCTTAAAAAAACTTCGTCATATGTATAAAACAAATACAAAGGGTCTTGTATTCGTTAAAATTTTCATTTTTCGCAGGAGACAAGAAGATAAAAATTACGTATTCGTTAAACAACGGCATTTAATATTGTACTGACCTTTTCATATTTTAAATGATCATCGTAACGAAAGAAATCGGAAGGAAGACATGCCTCTGACAAGTAGCAGCCATGTTCTCAATTGACGACAGCCATATTAGGCATCAGAACAGTCTGTTCGCATGGAGGACTACCGTCTTCTGGGGTGTAACGCCGTTCAATCCGATGCCCTTCAGATGGCGGCAGTAGAATCTTCCGCAGTCAAATTTCTACCAGACCACAAGACTTCACATTCCAGCAGACAGCAGTCATCCCTTACGAATCTCCAAAGTCTCACGTCTAGCATGTTTACAGAAGAACAGCTATATACAGTATATCCGACTACTACAATAGGCCCGTGGAATCCCGTTCTCTTAATCCACACTGCTACGGTAAATAACAAAATTCTGATCTGCAAAACTGACTTCAGTGGCTTGGGAAACATTAGACATCTTCCACCACACTTGGCGATATTTATAAGTAATTATTTAAACTGGTTCAGCAGTCAAAGAGAATGACAGCTAAGACAACACTCGTGCCATTATCTGTCAATTACGTTTGTATACAGGCAATTTCTATTTGCTATTTGGAAAGCTACAAGGGGCCAGTGGCCTACGGTAGTGTTATTCCTTTCAGCTACCAAGATAATCGGTGAAGTAGAGCAGATCTCCTCTCTGACACTGCCACTTGCATTTTCTTTTACAGTTCTTTATTTTTTTTTTTTTGGCACAAGAATACGGATAGAAACAAAATGTTCATACTGCAGAGAGAGACATCGCGCCTTACACGTCGCAACTACACGAGAACAATGGGAACTTGCAGCTAAGAACACTAACAATAAGCCTTTTTCAAGGTTTGTTTTGAACGCCTATCCTTAGTCCTTTATAGCCTTGTAGGGCAAAACATTAGTTCCGTCTCGACAACCCAGAATTGGATATCGACAGCGAATAGTGGTAATACTGAACGTAACTGTTGGCCGGGATAGCGTAGTCGTTATAGCTACTAGCTACGGGCCAAGATCGAATCCCGGTTGGGGGGGGGGGGCGAGATTTGCGACACCCGTCCAGACCAGCCCTGGGGTCCAACCAACCTCCTATACAATAGGTACCGGGTCTTTCCCGGGGTTAAGGGAAGAGTACTGCTGTAACTCTACCCCCCTCCGGGCCTTCGTGGCCCGCTCCAGGGTGAACTTTACATTTTTATTGGATGTAACTACCATAAATTTTTACATGCCAAGCTACATCGACGAATATACTGCAACACACACGGACTTAATTTGGATGACATCGCTGTTATGTCCTCATAAATCTTTGAATTTATTTTACGTAATTACGATCTGCGTAAAGTTTTGTAATTATTTCATACGTATTTTGCAGCGATACTGAACGCGAAATTCATATCATCCTTAGAATGAGTAATCGAAAACCGTCCCCATAGGGGACATATCACCCGGTACTTGGCACCGCTTCCAAGCTTCGCAATGAAGTGTAAAGCGATGTACATGGGCATTATTTTATGTGACAATTTGCATTAACCCTTCACTCAGACCGTTTCGCGTTACGTTACGGCTTATAGCGCAGCGTTCGCCGCTATTCCAATGCGCCGTGAATCAGAGTCCAAGCGTTTTAATGCAATCTGCTGCACCCTGTATTAGGCTGTTACCATATTTAAAGGTGGTGGTGTATATGTTATTCTTCGGTTCACCGCACGCACGTTAAAGTTTTATAAATTACGCCAGCCGACGGGAAGTGAGAAGCGACAGTTGTAAGATAAAATGCTTTTGTAGAAATAAATGGCAGAAACCGCCAGTCCAGAAACAAAATTAGCTAAAGCGGTGGCTTGCAAAATTAATGAGGGACCAAGCTCATATTCTTTCACAGCTTTACAAATCGCAGCGAAGACACAGGAGTAGGGTTGCTGTTTTTCCAGAGATTTACAACTGACCTTACAAAATTAAATCCTGCTCAGATCTTCAAGATTCGTGCTTCTGACATGTAATCACACTCCAGTGAATGTACATCAGTGTTATTTCAAGTGAACAAGTTGCCTTCAAGTGCACCAGCTGCCTTCAAACGAAGAATGTGTCAAACAAACCGTTAAGCCCGATCAAACAGCTGCGTCTCAACATGCCTCACGTCCGAAAATGGCGTATAACAAAAACATCCGCCTCAGCAGAATACAGAACCTTTACCAGAAAATTACAAGTTCTATAGTTTTCAATAAATCTGCGAAGTCTTCGCACCAAAAGTAATAAGCAGTAACCTCTGAATTCGCACATTACGATTTGGTTAGGGCCCCACATATTTTATCATAACGGGGAGAAAACAGGTTTCATAAGTGCAATTCGCAGCGCGTCTCAAGACACTCCGGCATGAAATGTCGTAGTCTGGCAGGTTCGTTCTTCTTCTTCGAAGACAGTCCCCTCAGCAGCCTGTGGTGTGTGAAGCGTCCCAAGCATTACATGGAGAATTCAAATAAGAAGACCTTCATCAGATCAGTATACTTGTTTTTGACACCGTGTACGATTATAAGCAGACTCCGGTGGTCCCCCCCCCCCCCCCAAAAAAAAAAAACCCCCCCATTTTTTCGGGGGGCACAAAAAAAATTTAGGAGACCATAAAAAGAACTTAGGGAAAAAGAAGAAACCAAAAAAAAAAAA
>Ga0136643_10015117_pt1 | contig 11598 bp, 4 predicted proteins | sample TergutLab28metaG_FD_96883 | JGI IMG/M metagenome (GOLD analysis project Ga0136643, IMG submission 96883) | Labiotermes labralis P1 segment gut microbial communities from Petit-Saut dam, French Guiana - Lab288 P1 (version 3) (version 3) | ecosystem: Host-associated > Arthropoda: Insects >...
GTTGCTACAGTGGTGAAGATACGTGTTGTGGTTATGACACCGTGTAGTTTGGTGGGTTAGGTTAGGTTAGGTTAGGTTAGGTTGCTACAGTGGTGAAGATACGTGTTGTGGTTATGACACCGTGTAGTTTGGTGGGTTAGGTTAGGTTAGGTTGCTACAGTGGTGAAGATACGTGTTGTGGTTATGACACTGTGTAGTTTGGTGGGTAGGCACAGACGTTTCGGTGGATGTTTCTGCCTCTGTCTCCAGGGCTGGGTACTGAATATGTATGTATCACGTTACTCCAAAACCCATACACCAGACTCCAAAGCAGTGTCACAACTCTCATTGCAGTATTAAAAGATTCGAAATTAAGCGGCCACGTTTACGTTAGAGTAAGTTCCTGGTATGCCAGCCTCTGAGAACCGTAGAGTAATCACACGTACCTGATAGTGTTAATCGCCAGTGTAAAATTTCATCTGAACCCATTTAGTATTTTGTTGGCGTAGTAGAAGGGTTGACGAGGCCCTCAGAGGACACATATTTTGAGCTGTTTTTAAACCACCAATAAGAACAGATTACGGGGTTTCACCTACAGGGAAGGACACAGAGTGAACGTATGAGAGGGCGCGAAGGGACTATTTGGACCTAAGAGAGGGGAAGACCAAATACTATTCGGATGATCAAACCAAGGAGGATGAGATGGGCCGGGCATATAAACACGTGGAATACAGAACTTCATCTAGCACAGTGGTACGAAGATTTGCACGTAAACAACTTGGAAGACCCAGACTGATAGCGGAGGGTAATATTAAAATGAATATTCAAAATATAGTATGGTAGGACGTGGAATCAGTTTGGTCACTACGGTGAAAAGTGGCGGGCTGCTGTTGATACGGTAACGAACCTTCGGTTTCCACAAAGTGCGGGAAGTTTGTTGACTAGCCGATGGCCTGGTACTAGCTTGTCAAGAAAGTGTAGTTAGTTTGTTAGTTAGTAATTAGTTAGCTACTTTAGTCAGTTATTTGAGGGGAGAAAGTGAAATGAGGATGGAGAAAATTACATAATGATGAGCTTCGTTATTTGTCCTTTTCTACAGATAACGTTATTACAACTGTCGAGAAGAATGAGATGTATATATGTTAACAGAGTATGGAAAAGTGAAAAATGCTTGGAGAATTTTAGTTCGGCAACCTGAAGGGAAAGTACCGCTTAGTTCACCTGCTTAGAGTTGTGAAAGTCATTTAAATGTGCGTCATAATGAAACGGTGGGAAGGTGTGGAACTAGATGTATCTGGCTGAGGTCTGACTCCAGGGGAGAGGGGTGGGTGGGCCGACGTGAACAGGATCATTTCTTGACCGACTGAGTGACTGTCAGGTTGTCAAGAACGATTCTGCTGTATGGAACCAGTTCGTAATGCAGAGTACCTTTACCGGAATTCCTTTTGCTTCAAAGAAATTTCGAGCCGCGGTCCGTTGTTGTCCTGCAGCACACAGTTCGCGCATCTGTTCTGCGCGATGACAAAATAAAGCCGTGATTTAACAGGACACCCACGTAGACAGACGTGGGGTTTTCTACAGTTACGTACTAGTCAACAGAGATTTCACAACGCACGTGACACAAATTTCCGCCTTACCAGAATAAACAAACTGTCCGTCCTCATGGCCCTGTGCAATGATTAGCATGTTGAATTGGTATCCAGGAAGTCATGTGCTCGACTCTTGAAACTGTCAGAAATTAACCTGATGCTTGCCGTGCCTTTCGTCGGTCACTGCATGTCACCTTTGAAAGACCTAGTCATAGATGGGAAGGATAACAATAAACCGTATCTTCAGTAAATAGAGTGGGAGTGCCTGAACTGGATTAATTTGAGGATAACGACAAGTGGCAGGCTGTTGTGTGTATGGTAATGAATTTTCATAAAGTGCAGGAAAATTGTTGACTAGTTAAGGAACCAGTAGTCTGCTCCGTGAAGTTTGTTGGTTGATTGGTTAGTTAGTTGGTTGGTGAGTTGGTTGGATAGTTTATTGGATAGTTGGTTGGTTAGTTGATTGGATAGTTGGTTGGCTAGTTGGTTGGTTGGCTGGTAGTTTAGTTGGTTGGGGTCGGTTGGTTAGTTAGTTGGTTCATTGGTTAGTTGGTTAATTAGTTGGTTAGTTGTTTTTTTGGTTAATTGGTTGGTTGGTTGGTTGGTTGGTTAATTGGTTGGTTGGTTGGTTATTGTTTACTACGATGTGATGCTTTGTAGTCAGGTATAAACATACCGCCGTTTCGGAGGAACAGAGGTGGATACAACAGGTACCTTCAAAACGTCAGTAAATCTCTACCAGCCGCTACGGTTTCACCTACCAGAAGACATAACTGCCAGTCTCGCCAGTATGAAACTGGTTATGTACCTGATTCACTAAATCTCTAGCAGCGGGGCGCGACTGTTCGACACCGCTTCAACGAAAGCCTGCCTGTAGAAAAAACTCCCAGTGCGTCCGTCCATAAACAATCCTTGCAGTGTGTATTCCGTAATGCTGTTTTTACCACGAATATTGTAACTGCTATTTGTAATACAAGATCTCGTAACTTTCAAAGCACCAACAGTTGTACAGACAAACCACTCTGAAGACTAGCCTGAAGATGGCTCTGTATACTGAGTCGAAACATGTAGCTAGAAATAAAACCAGTACTTCTAATAAATTGAGAGCTGTGTATGACCATACAATTTTATAATTTTACATACATATATCGTAATGCTGCCCTCCCATCTTGTTCTCTGTCTTCCAACTGGCCATTTTCCAGTTGGTTTCCCCATTAAAATTTAGTTATCACTTTTTCCGTGTTCAAGCTACGTGTCTGAACCACCGTAACATCCTGTATTTCCACTACATTAAGAACACCAAATGAGAGTGTGGATTGGATTATACTGGCTCAGGCTAGTGATCACTGACGCTCTGTTTTAGACATGGTAATGAGCATACAGGTGCCAATCCCAGCGGCCGCGCGGTCTAAGACGTAGGTCTGCGACCCCTGGCTTGTTGAGATGTGGGTTCGAATCCCGCTGGGGACATGGATGTTTGTCTGTTGTGACTGTTGCGTGTTGTCAGACAGGTCTCTGCGACGAGCCGATCACTCGTCCAGACAGAAGTCCTGCCGAGCGTGGTGTGTCGTTGCGTGTCACCTAGAAACCTCTAGAATGAGGAGGCCATGGCCCGCGTTGGGCCGCAGCGCCACAGGGGAAAGAATATGTGTACGGTTTCCATAAAATGTGACACACACACCTTGACAAGCTGGGGAACTGCTAGATTTGTAAGAATGACTCTGCGTCGTGGAGTTAGTTCATGACCTTTGTAACTAAGAATGTCACACGTTACGTAATAACGTAAATTTTCTGCTTTCCCTTTTCCTTAATGAAGTTCAGAGTTCTTGTGAACTTAGCCATGGGATATTCGCAGTTCTTTTCTCTCTGTCTCTCTCTCTCCCTCTCCCCCTCCCTCCCTCTCTCTATCTCTCTCTCTCTCTTCCGTGGCAAGCAGCTGAAAATAAGCCTGCCTTGCTATCACTGTTTTGTAAGAAAATGACAGACTTTTAATGGAACAATACCATGAATTTATCCAAATTTATTCTTCCGACCACACCATCACAAACCTCACTTGCGCTGTTCCCAATTACTTAAATATTTATATATTCCCAAATGATTTATTATCCCAAGTATCTTTGGGCCTGTGTTAGGATTTCCGCGGAAATTATTTTACTACAATCGACCGACTGTGGCTGTTTAACAATGCTGACTAGCTGCAGAGGTCATGTAGTACCAGAAGGACTGTGATAGACATTGGTGATGAATAGGCAAGGATTCGGGAATTTGTGACATTGGTCTATTTTGAGAAAAAAATATATCGCAATTACGAGGGAAGTTACTGAGGAAAATTTGGAAACCCTTTTATATTCGGTAACCCGGCAGGGATTGGATCTGGATGCCTCCCAAATACATGTCTCAGTTGTTGAGAGCCTGCTCTCTCTCGCCTTCAATTACGACGAACGTTTTAGTTTAGACAATAAATGGTGAACTTCAGATTAATTATTTGATGTGATTCACCCCATTCTGCCGTACAAAATTAGTAGCAATTTATTTATTTCCGTCTGCTAATTTGTCACAACGCAATGTGATTAATTCCATCACAAAATTTACAGCGGGTGAAGCTGGTGTCATCAATAAATAGAAGAATTTGAACACAATGTGTTGAAATGCAATGCGAATATTACATATGTTTTAGTAAACAGTTCTAAGATACGAACCTAATTCCAAGTTTTGTTAGCATCAAAATTAGGAATACTTTTCCTGGGTCGGAATATACTCAACAAATAGTCCATAAATTACGCATTACAGACAAACTAAAAGTTTTTATATTAAAAAATGGAAATTAAAAGGCGACAATAAATAAATAACTTTAGATTATTGTTCGGTTATGAAACATTTATTGTGATAATCGTGTCAAATGTGTGACGTAATATTAACTGAAATTTATTTCCTAATAGGAACTACACCAGTGAAAGAACTCCACCAGACGCCACTTCAGCACGATGAATTCTTTACCAAAAGACCTGGATCAGGGACTCCTTCAAGAGTTAGAATGTCCTGTCTGCTTTGAATGCATGGTACCCCCGATCACTATGTGTGAAAACGGACACAGCATCTGCCCGAAATGCAAACCAAAACTCAACAACTGCCCAACCTGTAACAAGCCTTTCCTCCAGGTCCGGAATTTGGCACTGGAAAGCCTCTCCAGACAGGCGATTGCTGAGGAAGGCCAGCGGCCGCCACCCACATTTCCTCCTAATGTCGAGTGTCCATTTGCTACGATATCAAAGGATATCTGCCCGTGGAAAGGGCCCGTAACAGGTGTAAAGGATCATGTTAAACTTTGCCATAAGAACCCGAACGACACGTTTGACGTAAGCAGAGTTTTCACCGTCGTCCTGACTGGTCTTTCACCAGCACAACATTATCGTAAAGCAGTGTTCATTGCGGATGAATTGTTCTTCATTTATTGGCGAATCAAAGATGGTAACTTCTACTGCACAGTGTTTTACGTGGGTGAAAAAGAGAAGTGTTCAAATTACACCTACAGATTCGTCTTGACCACTGATTCTGATAACAAGAAAATTTCCATGTCCTTTCCAACTCGGAGCATTACGGAGAATCTGGAAGAACTTCTCCAGTCAGGAGACTGTGTCATTCTAAACTACAATACTGTATTGAAATTTATAAACCCAAACATGAATTTGGAATGTGAATTTCAGATAAACGCCATTGAACTACCTGAAGATATTTCTAATGGAGTCAGTCAGCCGCATTCAAGTGCTGAGACTGGTGTCCACAGTTCTGATTTCGGTCGTTCAAAAGGACATCGTAAGCATCACAAATATGAAAGTCTGCACTCTCATATCTCCGCTGTTAAACACGCGTCTATATTGAAGCCAGGAAGATGTGTCCATGGAAAACGATTTAAGCACTGTAGGATCTGCAGGTATTCTACCGTTTTGACAAATACACCAGGGTCTAATGTTGCATCTGGCACAATTCAACCCCAGAACAATCAGCAACAAACGGTACTGTACTGCGCACCAGGCGTTAATTTGACGGAATGTGCCTCAGCAAATTACGGTTTCCTGCCAAGTGCACCAGGTAAGACAAATCTATACTCCGATCCGAAGGGGAATATTTCACCAGCTCTGTCAAATGATGTGAAATCAAGTGATGAAAAACTCTCGTATTCAGGTCGAAGTTTATTGACGGAGAACACATCGTACAGTTCGCCTACAAGAGATGTGCTATCCGAAAGTTCATCGGATTCGACCTGGAAGTGCCCGATATGTGATCAGATTGCTCCACGTTTCCCAGTTTCATTGCCACAGCCAGGTTGGCAGGCCTCAAGTTCTGTTCCCGATTCAAAACGGTGCAAAATGTGTGGGCTAGTAATACAGTCACCGTTTATGGGGCGGTCAGAAGAGCCCTGATTTTGGCGCACAACTATTTCTATTCCAGCACTTTATTACAGCCCTCAGCCACGTTAGAACGTAAGAATTTTGCATTTTTAAGAGACGAACATAAATTGTGTTGGTGCCAAGGGAAATTTCTGGACCTAAGAAGACTGCGGTACGTTCATTACGTAATCCGCGTTAAGACACGTCCGTAGCCTCTTCCAAAGCGGGTTATCGACACAGTGCGATCAAGGATTTCCTTTTTTAATATTAAGTATCCTTTCTTTTCCTTAAGATCATCCACTAGATGCTTACGTCTTCTTCCTCGTCTTCCCGTCACCTCTTTCCTTCCTTTATATTTCCTTTAATAACGTATTTTTAGAAGGTAGATTCTACGCAAGATGTGACCAAACCAATTAACCTTTCCTCCTTGACTCTATGTGATACTTCATTTCTCACACGATCGGTCCAACTGAACTTCTCCATCCTTCTCCAGCAAAACATTTCAAAACTTTCCAGGTATTTATGAAGACTGCTGTACTTGGACAATATTACGGTATACAACGAGGGTCTTCATGATTTCTACATGTCACCTGGTGGCCTTACAATACAGGAACCTAAGACGACACGATAAGATAAGAAGTATGTCTGTTAAGTGATGGTACTGAAACCTCTTGGGGGGGAAAAAAAAGGCAATGCGAACGCCGAAGAAGAGATTGGAGCAAGGCACGAAACTTTACTTTTGGGTAAATATGTAGTGATAATATTTTGTGGTAGGAAGTAACACAAGGAAGTCTGCAGGGGAGAGCCTTTCATTACTGATGTCTAACTTCAGATTGTGATGTCACAATATTAGCTGCAAGTATGGTTAATTTTTTGTGTCTGTGTGTACGTCGCCAGGCATTTCTTTGGTTATATGATTAACTGCTTAGTCGGGTTGCATGCCAAATATTATTCATTAGATGACGGTGCAAATTTTGAACTGTATCACCATTGGAGATAACATTTTAAGTAACAATGCATATTATCAGCAAAGTGAATGGAATTTTTGCTACATAAAACATATGATTAAAGACGGTAAAATCAATAAAAGTTGCAAGTTTCGAATTGATTTTGGTATATGTACTTCGAGGAGGCCAAGGCCCACCCAGGGCTTTAGAGTTGTTGTTGTTGTTGTTGATGATGATGATATGCACTTCAGTTCTGATTGCGTAAGAAAGATAGTCTTTTATTTGAAGGTAGCCGGAGAATGAATGGTGCTGTACCTCAGCTTCTTTATACACCTTCATGTTTTTACAGTAGCAGTTTTGCAGAAAATCGACATAAAACGAACACAGTAACAAGAGATGTTTGGGGGACGTGAATCGAACCAGGTGCCTTCCGGAAAAAAACTTACCGCAGCACAAACATGCACGGTGTATAAACTAGCACAGGTAAGGCACCAGCAGAAGTGAGTGCTTGTGTGTTTCATGTGATGCTTACAAGAAGCACTGAGTCCATTTTCATGTATAGCATTAACCGAGTGTTTTTGTAATGGAGATGGAGGTGTTTTCTGTGACGTAAGAGCTGAATTTTATATACTGATATTTTTTCCCATGGCGCAACAGCCCCCCAGTGGATCAAGGCCTCCTCATTATCGAGGCTTCACGATCACACTTAGACACACCACACTCGGTAGGACTCCTCTGGACGAGAGATCAGCCCGATGCAGAGACCTCCAGCTGACAACACACAACACTCACAAGAGACAAATATCGATGCCCCCGGTGGGATTTGAGCCAGCTGCCGCAGTCCCACGCCTTAGACCTCGCGGCCACTGGGATCGGCGTGTATTGGCATTATGGAAATTAAATTTGTGTTCGAACGGACAAACGCGATTTTGATTTTCGAATTTGATTTCTTGCTTGACACAACCAGTGCCATCATTTGCTAAATACAATAATTTAAATACACTGTATATGTACTTTGCGGAACCGGAATGTCGTGGTGGGTATACCGACCGGACGTCCGCGGACTCGTGGTTCAATTCTGGCCAGGGGCACGAAATTTAGGGTTTTTTTCGAAACGTCCAGACCAGTGCTACGACACACCATAACCTCCTATTGAATGGGTAACGGGACCTTTTTCCTTGCGAGTAAAGTGGCTGAGAGTGAAGGTGGCCACAGCTTCCATCTACTGGCGAAGTTAAGAGTAATTGGAGCTGTTCCCCCCCCCCCCCAGTGTAGTCGATATGGTGTGCACAGGGATAAGTGTTCTTTGCATAATGTATGCCAGTCTCAGGCTTCGGAATGTTTGGTCGTAAATCTGCAGTAGGATGTAGCTACACACACGATATGGCAGAGCAGCTCATCGTAACGCAAAAGTAATACGGAGATGAAACACCAAACTCAGCGGTTGTAATTTAGGTTAGGTTAATCCATTTTGGTGACTCTGTGGCAAGGAATTTCAGTCGTCATTTCTTTTTTGTAGCTACTGAGAATCGGAACCCATGTCATAAACTCGGCAGCTGATGAAGTGTATAGAAAATACAGTCAATAAACTTTAGTTTCGTCTTCCCGCGCCCTACGTTTAGAAGAAAGTGCTTAAGTTACGTAATTTCAGTGCTTTCATATGACGTCACGTGACTTCTACAGCCATCGGAAAGCAACAGGACAGACATTCTACAGGGGCAGACATTCAGAGACCTTGACATCGCCGTCAGGTAAGGACAAGTGTAACTTCCAGCGTTTTGTTCAAACAAAACATAATAACTGCACGCTCAATTCTAAACGATTCTGTCGGCCGTGTGTAATACGGGGGGGGGGGTCATTTGGTCTTAGCCTATGTCTTGTCATCTAGCATTTCTGAAAAAAAAAATATAACCTGCGGAAGCAGGGTACAGCGGTGCCCCTTCACGGTGCGCGAAGTGCGGACAACAAATAATCCTGTGTGGTTGTGCAGCCGTGAATTTCTCAAAGCCCTGTGCCTGAAGTTTGAAAAGGACTTCTGCGGTGTTATCTTTGTGTGGACTGACAGCGTTACTGATGTCTGGAAGCAATGTGATGCCTTCAGCATCAAGTAGTGCTCAGATTCATTCGCCCTGCGATTTGCCAGTCGACACGGAGTAACTTCCCAGTAGGCTTTGAACCTTATATGCTGAGCTTATATTGGTTTGTATTGTGATCAGTGTGGGGAATGTGGCAGGTGTGAGGGACAAGAAATACGCTTACAGTGTTGTAAGGTGAACCATCCCCTTTGTGTTCTAGAATCGCAGTAAAACCAACAAATGACCCATCGACACAAAATATATTTTAGATGTCAAAAGACATCTAGATTTTCGGCTACTAAAAGTTGCCATCTTCAGGTAAAGGCTACTCCATTATAGGCCCTTAGAGCTCCAATAGGTTGAGGCTGCCAGAATTTATAGAAAATCTACACAAGAAGGTGGGAAGGTTGTCAGCCCTACGTACCGGCCGTCTTTACTCCCCAGTAAATATTCCTAGTACTCATTTCTGTTGGGGCAAGTGTTGGCGCAGTTGGTTGAGACACTGCGCTACAAGCCGGAAGATCGCGGGTTTGATTCCCGATGGTGTCATTGAAATTTTTCGTTGACATAATCCCTCCGGCCCTGGGGTTGACTCAGCCTCTAACAGAAATGAGTACCAGGAATATTTCCTGGGGTAAAGGCGGCTGGTGTGTAGGACTGACAACCTTACCACCTTCATGTGCCGATTGTCTTGAAATCTTGGAGCCCCAACCTCCTGGAACCCTCAGAGCCTCTCCAGGCCTGTAATGGGATTGCTTTACCTTTTACTCATTTCTGTTAGAGGCTTAGTCGACCCCAGGGCCATAGTGCTGCCGAAAGGATTAATGTAACTCAGTAACTATCACAAAAAGTAACCCAGGCTAACATTCCGGGGGTCACACTCTTCAAATCTCGGGGAGGTCTGTACTTCTTTAATCTCGACTCCCATAATAATCTCCATATGAATGGAAGGGTAATATTTCCAAAAAAGCTAAGACTCGCTTCGACACCTCCCAATAGTCACAATTCACGACTATGTACCCATATAACCATCAGTCTGCACTTTTTAGAATATCATTAAGTTATAGGTATACCATAACCCTTTAAAGTCTAGTGGCTACTATACGTGCCGCCAGGTTTAACGCTAACAAGACAGGCAGTGTACGTAACACGTAACATTGAGGCTGTAGCATGCAGCCACTGTTGCAGTGGAAAAGCAATATGTATTACATATTCTATTTCTGTGTCTGTAGCCTTAGTTATCCAGCATGCAACGCGCATGCGTCGTATTATATTGCCATCTGTGGCCTCTCTGACAGTGCCGTGTTTGTACACGTTATCATATAAACGGCACGATTTTCGAGAAAAAAAAATTTAAAAAAATTATTGATCATAAAATTGCGTGCTTTGATTTGTATCCACAACTTTTGCCCCAAACTTCCTTACTCTAAGAAGAATTCAGCGATATGTTAACATAAATTTACACAGGTCTTCATGTACAGTAGCAGTTACTATTGTCACGTTTTAATGACATTTTTATGTCGACAGGCTTTCGAAAAACAAAAAACTCGAACATCAAATTTAACGAAAATCCGTACAGTGACAGCCGAGTTGTTTCATGCGGACGGACGGACAGACAGACGCGACAAAGCTAACAGTCGCTTTTCGCAATTTTTCTAACGCGCCTAAGAATCATTTATTTTACCATGTAGGGCACACAGACTCACCAGCTCTCCACGTAAGTTTTTGAGGCACTTTATGCGACGTAAGTTGTGACGTAATCGCACGGTGCCCCCTGGAATGATACAACGGACTTCAGTGGCCAGTCTACGCCAGTAAGCGGCCTGCCGTATCGGAGTTAACACAGTGTAACTGAACACAGGTAAGGAATGATACTTGTGCTTGGAGCGTGTGCAAATGAAGTTATGGTGTATTAATGATACCTAAATATTTAATTAGTTCCCTGTAATCAATGTGATGACGTATAAATGACATGTGAAATACTCGGCGTTAAGCTTCCGTAGACAGTTAACTGTTCCTATAAATTAAGTCATATAATAACGCATTATTTTGAAGCCGTTTAATAATAAAACTGGCTTTCTTCCTATTTCACTAAGTTTCAAATAGCAACTGCAGATATTTAACGTTGCATGACATTCGCGGTATATGAAAAGCCTCACTTGCTGCTGGTACTTCGTGTCCGTAACTGGAGATCGCTTTGTACCAAATTAACCCTTATCCTGCTAATGTGGAGTATAGGGTGAGCTCCTAATAATGCCAGCAGATGGCAGATGGGATTTAACTCGGCGTTTAAAGAGTTGAACTGCGACATTTGGCTTGCACATGCAGATAACAACGATCGGAACGTGACGCCGTGTAATTTGCTAGTTGGCCCAGTTGACTATCCTGAAGGTGGTGGATCAAAACACATCGGTTAGCAAATGAAAGTTGTCAAAATGACGTGTAAGATTTTAAGGTTGAACATATCGGGCACATCACGATGGCTGAGCCCAGTTCAGAAATAGAAACAAACCTTCCAACCAGGCACAACCAAATTCAGAATAAATGTAGACTAATAATTCACAGACTGAAACATCTACGTCTCTATACCTTCGACGTCACTACAAAGAAGCCCATTTTA
>Ga0136643_10015119_pt1 | contig 11598 bp, 6 predicted proteins | sample TergutLab28metaG_FD_96883 | JGI IMG/M metagenome (GOLD analysis project Ga0136643, IMG submission 96883) | Labiotermes labralis P1 segment gut microbial communities from Petit-Saut dam, French Guiana - Lab288 P1 (version 3) (version 3) | ecosystem: Host-associated > Arthropoda: Insects >...
GAGGTATAGCTCTACTCTTCCATGACCGCGGCACTAGAAGGGGGTGAGTGGTCAGCAGCACGCCTCGGCCGCACTTTACCCCCGGGAAAGACCCGGTACCCATTGTACAGGAGGCTGGGTGGGTCCCAGGGCCGGTCTGGATGGGCAGAAAATCTCGTCCCCACCGGGATTCGATCTCGGACCGTCCAGCCCGTAGTCAGTCGCTATACTGACTGAGCTACCCGGCCCACTCTATGTAAGATAATGTCATGTAATTATCAAAACAAACATTATTCTCCCAAACAATGCTGGTAATTTGAACGCAGGGAGTAATATGGTAGAAACTCAGTCTACACGTCCAGTCCAGCGTCTAGCCTTCCTTCCTGCCTTCCTTACTTCCATCGTTCCTTCCTAACTTTTTTTTCCAAAACGGCAAATCGTAAACAACGTGTCATAAAAATATTTCACTTGTAGAAATCACACAAGAAAAGTTTTTTTTTTTAATATCCGATAATAGGTAAGGGGTGCCAAAAAGTCACTCTCAAAACCTTATAGGCAATTTAAGTAACGCTCGAGAAGAACTCACATTCTGGGACGACAGGACTGATGCAATCAGCAACAAGAACTAGACGGTGGTGCCGCCGCCACGAAACTTTTGCCGCTAAAGATGACACAGCAGTAACGACTCAAGCGTTGAATGTTGTCATCTTCTGCTTCTTTTCTAACTACTGCCAGCTTTTTACGCTAGCATAACTAACAACAGAATATTCATTTTTATATTTTATGAATTGTAAAGCGCAAAGAGAAAAGTGCATTTCAGGACTGCTTGTACACAGTGATAATAGCAGTATATACCAGCTCTACATATTCCACACTTTCATAACGCGCAAAAGCTGTTTTTAGTCAAGAAAAGAATTATCAAGAAAGTGAAGCCTAATGCACGGAACACGTATCGAAAAAGCTGCAAATCTGTCGCTATGTAAAGAACTAACGAATATTTTCTTCAAATGTTCCGGTATATAAGCTTAGCCTACAAGGAATTATAAATTGTTATCCAAGTTCGTAATCCGTATGTATAACTTCTACAGGTATAAATTTCAACTCTGCCCAGTTTCCCAGACATACCTGAGATATAACACTTATACAGGGTTATTCGAAATGATTGTCGGGGTTTTAACAACTTGTCATACACAATAAACTTGAGACAGGAGTATATGTATTTTTTTATTTAATAGAACAACACTCCAAATTTTTGTTACATACCTTACAGGTGCTCTATATGTGCACCCTTTATGATTCTACAAACATCAACACGATAATCGAGTTCGTTCCAAATTGTTTGTAGCATGTCAGCGGTGATAGTTTCAATGGCCGTTCTGATTCGCACCTTCAGTTCCAGGATACTTGCGGGAAGAGGAGGAACATATACCTGACACTTGACGTAACCCCATAGAAAAATATCACATGGGGTTGCATCTTGAGAACGAGGTGGCAGTTGTTAAACCCCGACAATCATTTCGAATAACCCTGTACTAACAGGAATCAGAAAAGTTTTAGCATACAAGCAAAGTTAAACTTTATGTACATGCCCTTTTCCTTCTTTTATTGAAGTAATCGAAGAAACGTAGCTACATCACCAACACAACGTCTTTTAGTTTCCAGTTTTGCTACGAAACACATGTATACATAATATTTTCATTCACATCCATTATCATGCATCTTGTACATTGACAGCATTGTAGGGACGTAATTAACCACCCTCCACAGCCCTGTCACTCATGGTAATGTTTAATGCAAACATATCACTTGCCGTGTCAAGATCACGTGTCAAGTCTCTACTGACCATGTCGTTGGTTATTCTCAGCACTGGTCTAGAATGCAAAACAAAGGGAAGACATGACAGGTACGCACTACACACTCCTAGTGCTGTAAATATCCTGAAAGCACATATGTGGTTTCCCATAGTTAGAATACGCTACGACTGGTGAACGAACAATATAAACAGTACAATGACAGGTCACGGGATGAACAAGTAGGGTTCGAGTACCTGACAGAACAAACCAATTTCCTTCGCTACCGGGTCTATACCGCTCTGCGGCTGAAGTTCTTTTTACCAAGGGAAAGGCGGCCAGAGTGTGAAGCTAACCTCTCATTTCCATCTGTTACCGATATTATGTGTAATAATGTGTACAGTTTTACCCCTGCACCAGCAAATTCGTACTTGGCCTTGTGTTTACACACAAGGACGTCACCCGTTACAAATATTCCCAGTGCAAATCTCCTCAGTACAATTAAACTCTACTCCAAACGAGAAATAACGGCACTTGGCGTGAAAGATAAGTGCACACCTAAGAACCCTACGGCATCTTCAATGTGGTAAGTTTCAACTTGGCCCCGAGTGCGTAATTCCAGAAAAAAAAATCTTAATTGATAACAGCGTCCATCAAAATGCAAACAGACGATATCAGTTCAAACGAACCCGGAGTAATCAGCAAGGTCATCGGCGGCGATTTGGCCACGGTGATTGTGAACTCCTAAATAAACAACAAAAAATTTCCCAAAAAGCATTAACAAACTGCTGTTTTCAATGAAGAACTGTGCCTTCTGTCATGAACGTACTGACTTTTTTAAAAAAAAAACGCTTTCGGTGAACTTCACGCTGCAAATGGCCAGTGAAGTAAAAGAAACACGATAACGTCGATTTATAACAGTCTCTATTTTTTACACATAAAAAATGTTTTGGAAAGATATCAGAATTTAATTTCACTGGCGCAATTCTCAGTCGTTGCTACATTGCCCTCCTCACAAGCTTTCCTCATATAAAACTGCCATGCAAAACTAATATCGAGCCACTTCATGCTCCGGTAATAAAGGCTGGAATTGAAAATGCAATGGAAATTGAATAATTCCACACCAGTGCTGCTGCCTTTCGGTGCGGTTTAATTTTCTTCCCGAGATGTGACATTCCATAGTTCCACTTATAAGTCACTTCTTGGCAAACGGTGCAAGCAAACGATGTGAATTCGGAAAGCAAGAAAAGCAATAAAATGTCTGAGAAAAAGAGAAGCATGTAATTAACTATTCGGCCGTATACGCCCAAACATGAAACAATTTTGCTTCTGTGATGCACGTAAATGTGTATTCCACAGGCGTCCGGTGTGCATCTCAGTCAGACCAATGGTCATGCCATCACACGAATTTCGTGGCATTTATCCAGTTACACTTGGTAACAAAATTATTTTTTATTTTTTGTCACACGAACTAAAGTACGTAAACCCAATACCATTTTTTTTGCGTTGAATTCAGATATGTTCTTACCTTTTTTTCTATCAGGCAAGGTTTTCAAGTGACGAGCGGTTGAAGTTTGAAGAATATTTGTATTTACATTATAATAAAAGGTAAAGTGATCCCGTTACAGGCCCGGTGTTGCCCAGAGGGTGGGTAGAGTTATAGCTCTACTCTTTCATGACCGCGGTACTAGAAGGGGCTGAGTGGTTAGCAGCACACCCCGGCCGCACTTTACCCCCGGGAAAGACCCGGTAACCATTTTACAGGAGGCTGGGTGGGCCCCAGGGCCGGTCTGGACGGACGGAAAATATCGTCCCCACCGGGATTCGATCCCGGACCGTCCAGCCCGTAGTCAGTCGCTATATTTACACAACAATACAGAGAGTATATACACTACCTAAAGAGTAACAGTGGAAGACTTGTTGTTACATTTTTCCAGTGGAAAGTCTCTTCAAAGTGTCCAGCAATATTCAGCCAGCATACTGGGACTTCGCTTGCTTTGGCATCGCTTTTCCGTGGTGGAAATATCCCGGTGAAATCGCTCTCCGTGCTCATCGGTCACTGAACGGAGATTTTCTGGGAAGAAGTCTAAGTGACAGTCTAAGAAATGCAATTTTAAAGACATATTACACACCACAGTTTTGTAAGATTTTACAAGATCAGCCACAATGTAACGATGTTTTTCTGTCTCATGATTTCCCACAAAACTGGCACAGGCATTTTTCAATGACTTCCATGCTGCTTTTTCCATTTCATTTAGTTGGTCTTCAAATGTTACGTCATGTATTAACTCTCTTCTTTGAGATCCAACAAATACAACTTCTTTGATTTTAACACCACCTATCCGGAGAAATGTATTTTTCAAACACATATATCCAGCACTATTTCGATCCATTATCTTGAAGAAATTTTTTTAAGAGTCCAAGTTTGATGTCCAACGGCTGTAAATAAACGTTTTCAGGGTTGATTAGTGGAGTATTTACTACATTTTTCGTCCTAGAACAAACGATTCTTCTTTAGGTCACTGTTTTGGATGTAAAGTTTCTGTCCCTACTATTCCACTGATATAGCAAGCAACAAAACTTTGTCTTCAATCATCTTCATGGTTGCACCGTGTATCAATTATATCAAATGATTTATTGTCCAACTAATGCACTCAATAATAAAAAAAATTCTTCAATTGATAAAAACCAATTAAACCTATAAAAGCCGCTCAAACATGTTTCGGTTCACGTAGGAACCATCATCATGGAGCTACAACCAGTGCTTAGCTAAAATTAACTTTTGAACAAGACTTTTAATTTTAGCTAAGCACTGGTTGTAGCTCCATGATGATGGTTCCTACGTGAACCGAAACATGTTTGAGCGGCTTTTATAGGTTTAATTGGTTTTTAGCAATTGAAGGATTTTATATTATTGAGTGCAATAGTTGGACAATAAAGCATTCAACAAAACTTTGTGTAGCCAAGCTGTAAGCCGAGCAAAGAAAAGTGACATTTAAATCCCCGAAAATCTTCCAATTATATTTTTCATCCTGGATCTTCTTCAAAAGTATATTCATATTTTAATATGACTCTTTCATGTCAGCGGCATGGACTAGTGGTACAGATGGGAATATATTCCCGTTATATAGAAGTACAGTTTTTAAGCTAAATTTTAAAGAGTCATTAAAACAAACGCCACTCAGAACGTGTTCGTGTCAAAGAGCCTCTGTAACACAGCAAACTTCATTAAAAAAAATACCAGATCGTCTTCCTGAGAGAAAACTTCTTTGAATTCATTTTGGTGATTGCGAAAGAAACATACACTTCAGTAACGTGACGAAGAAGATTCCACTCTTTTAGTCTGGAACCTAAGCGTTCAGCTTGTTTTTCAGACAAATTCAGATCACGGACAAGGCCATTAGGATCTCAATGTCTTAATAAATGGGGTTCAGATGAGGAACAACTTGCTTCAAATGTCAGATCGCAACCAACATTGTCCCCTTCTTGCTCTCCGTGATCTTCATCAGAATTAGAGTTTTCATCGCCAAAAGTTAGATTTTCCGTAGGTTTCGGTACAGACAACTCTTCACTGTGTGGGACAGACTTAATTGTAGATAGCAAATCTTGATATTTCACTGAAAGGCAAAGCAGTCCCATTACACGCTCGGAGGGGCCCAGAGGGTTCCAGGAAGTTAAGGTTCCCAGATTTCATGACAACGGCACAGGATGGTGGTAAGGTTGTCAGCCTTAAGCACCGGCCGCCTTTACCCCCAGGAAATGCTCCTGGTACTCATTTCGGTTAGAAGCTAAGTCGACCCCAGAACCACAGTACGATCGGAAGGATATTCAGTCAATGAAAAATCCAATGAAACCAGCTTGGATCGAACCAGCGACCTTCCGATTTGTAGCACAGCATCTTAACCACTGTGCTACCGTGGTCCCCATGATATTTCACTGTGTGTGTAAATTTGGAGACGATCCCCGTTCTTTTTGTTACAGAAGAGTGACAATCGGATGAGTGGTCTCTCGGTTCTCTCCAAACCGTGGGAACTGTGAACGGCATTTGGCGCGAACCCTGTACCCATCCTGTGAGAAGTTTCACACACGTTACACAACAAGTATGAGGGGGTTCAACTTGTATCTTGGTCACCCACTTTATTCCCAAAAGTAAAGCTAATAACATTTCTTAATGAATGGGGTAAAATTCGCCTCTGAGATTTGAAGGTCGTTTCACCTCACACGTGCCAGGATGATTTAAACTCTTCCTTAGCACAATGAAAACATAATGAACGCAATCATTTTACACCTAAAACTTCACAAAAAGGAAAAAACAACACTTGCAAATTACCACAACGCAGTCCGGCACACCACTAGCAGTGCAGTGTTCCTCAAGTAGAGCTTACTGTTAGGTTCATGTCCTAACCTGGCAGTATATATTTAGCTTGCACAGTCTGGCTGTCTGTGACTGGGCTCACATGCATACTGTCTTTGTTATGATTAAATTTTCATATACGCACTATGTTTAAAGTATAAAAAAGTGCCTTAGCTATATTTACAACTTGCTAGTAGCGTGACAAATAACTCAATTCGCAAAAATTGCATTTTAATAATATACTCTCACACAAAAACTGTGGGTGATAGAGCAGTTCTAATAACATATTTGAATTCAGCGTGGACAAATACATAAGAAACAGAAATTAGTTTTCAAGTGACTTAAATTATGTTTACCGGTGTTATTTTTAGTCGCGTTCGCAAAATTGTTAAAGGCGACTATTAGTTTCGTCAGGCCTGCCTGCCTGTCCATCCGTCCGTCTGTCTATGTGTCAGTCTGTCTGCATGGAACAACTCGGCTCCCACTGGCCGCATTTTTATGAAACTTGGTATTTGAAGATTTTTCGAAAATGTGCCTAGAAAATTCAATTTTCTTTAAAATATGACAAGAGTAAAGGGTACTTTACATGAAGCCCTATATGCATTTTGATTATATCTCATTGAATTTTCCTTACAGGGAGAAATTTTAAAAAAAAAAAATTGTAGAGAAAATCAAAATACACATTTATGTTCAACGATATTTGCTGCTGAAATCGTGCCGTTTATTAGATAATGTAGAAAAACATGGTACAGCCAGGCAAGCCACAGACTACAATATAATAAGGCGCATGCGCGTAGCATGTTGATAAATAAGGCTACAGACACACACTCAGAATATGTAATACTTATTGCTTTTCCATGGCGACATTGGTTAAGTGAACGCCCCTCAATATTACGACGCGGAAGATGTACATTGCCTATATTTTTGAGGTTATGGAGTTTAGAATTTGATAAACACAAGCTGTAATAACTATTTACGAGTTACAGGCAAGGCTGCCAGACGGAATGTGACAGTTTATTAAAACACTCCCTTAGCGTTCGGAATGATCGAGGAAAGCGGCAGAATACAAGTCTGCTCTAATGGCCTCTAGCAGTGATCAAAATTCTGTACCTCACTGAAACGTGTCAGAAATTAACTGCCTGCTAATATGCTTCACTTGACAGCGTTTCTCCTAGAAAGCACCGGATAATGACACGACATTGTACCAGCTACTTCCGACCTATCCGTCATAATTCTTGCATCTCATTCGCCGCTAAATTTCGTCTGCAGATGGTACGAAATAATTAATTAATCCTCAAGTGTAATGAAATATAAGCAACGTACCCCTCATTCCGGAAACTCTGTACTACGCACACCATAGAAACACTGTTTATGATAAAATTAACAGTGGATCAAATGAATGCCAACATTTGATTCTTGACCTCTCTAAAAACTTAAAAAGCAATAACACAAGACAGCCACTACATACCGTGCGTTGTAAGGATGAAAAGCATCAATTTTTCTGACATGCTAAGCCGTTTCGATTGGTAGAAAGATAGCCCACGTTTTTGACGAGCTTAGTGCCTCCAGATTCAGGATCAGGAAGTGATGCCATCTCATCTCTCTCAATCTTTTGTTATGGAAAAAAAACCTACTTTGGCGTAAAGTGTTAAAGATATATGGGCCTAAGCAATAAGAAGAAAAAAAAATCTGCGGAATATTACACAGTGAGGACATCTATAATACATACTGCATGTTTAAAATGTTACAGCCATTGGATCTAAAAGGGTGAGTTTGGTTAATGCGTAGCATATATGGCGGAAAGTAAACATTTTACGAAATTTGGTGAGAAAACTTAGAGAAAAGACTATCATGAAGGCAAAGAATCATAAAACGTGAAGTATTTAAATGATTTGGTATATATCTGGCGCACACTGTTATAAATATTCGTATTTCAACAGAGAGAATTTTGTTGAACAATAGAATAAATAACAAGTACGCAAAGTCAAATAAGGGCTGTGGATTTAGTTCCTTATACAAACGACGGTCATGTTCTTAGTTGAGGCATCAGTAGTGACAAACGTCCTATAATTAGGCAATTACTCGACACTTTCCTAAAACGTTTGAAAGTTTCTGGACAGGAAATAAAATTCTGGGAAATATAGCTGGAAGAGACACATTAACAATGGGTATGCCACATGTTCGTTCACAGAACATTAACTTGTTATGCTTTCCCCACCCCAAAACAGGTAACTTCAATTTATGTCATACATGAAGTTAAAGTTCTTGGAAGTACAAATCTACGTATATAGGGCAATTAACGTAACATTCTGGGAAGGCTTAAAACCATAATGACAGCTGAATTAAAACAACTGTTAAGACAGAATAATGGTTACATTTTTAATGTTCGTAAACCCTCCAGGTTATAAATTATAAAGTTAATAAAATCTACATTATAAGAGTGGAAAGCGGAAGAAAAATTTAATTTACTGGACATATAGCATTACTATTCACCAAAAACAAAGTATATTATGTTTAAAAGTGGGCCGGGATAGCCACTCGCTACGTGCTGGACGGTCCAGAGATCGAATCCCGGTGGGGGGGCCAAATTTTCTGCACCTCTCCAGAGCGGCCCTGGGGTCCACCCAGCCTCCTATAATGTGTACCGTGTCTTTCTCGGAGGTAAAGTGGCCGGGGCGTGGCGTTGACCACTCACCCATCTAGCGCCAAGGTTAAAGAAAGAGTAGAACTATACCTGTATCCCACCTCTGGACATTCGTGGTCTGCTATGGGGTGAAATTTACCTTTACTTTACTTTTACTTTATTATATTTTAAAAGTTGATAAAATTAAAAATCGTACACAAAACTGGGTAAATTATCTCAAAGCAATGAATAACAGTCGAAGCCAGAAGGACTGACATTACTGAGAAGATGAAGATTATGATTAAGAAACCTCTTACCCTCTAACAATGGGAAAGAAATGAAGACACGGAATTCAATATACGTCTCTCCCGGCTAAATTATTTATCACTGTTGCTCTGCGTTTTCTTCGTTACAATGCCCGACCTCATTTTCCTCTTTGAACAGGAAAAACCAACATTTAAATTCTTTGTCTCTAAGTGTTACTATTATAATCTATATAAAATTGTAAATATTACCGGGTGTTTCTTTATCCCTTATCAAGTTCGGCAGTATTATCACACAGAATGCCGGTACTGTCAAGATATCCCGTGACAGTTATGGTGCTCAGTTTACCGATAAGAGGACCTCAATGTACGTAATTCGCAATGCTGCACCAAATACTTCATTTAACAACAACATTAAAGTAGGGACCTTGTGCTCTTTCAAGGCAATGTTCACAACGAGACCGAAACAGTACGGAAAAAAATTCCTCGTTCAAAAATTTTTTAGCATTTCGGCACTTAAAAATTTTTCACATAATAACCTAAGAAAATGAACAATGTCGAACAAGACCTTAAATCAGCATTTGCCTAAAATATTAGGCAATAGAAGGTGGTCTCTAACCTTCGTAACTGCCACTAAGACCCAGTTTTGTGGTACTACATTGCAAGAAATTTTCCGCTAAATCAGTACTGAGAAATTTAAGGAAAATTCAGCGACGGACTTCAATGTAGTGACAAATTTTGTCGCCAGAAGTAAATTCATGGATTTAAAAACATCCCCGAGGCATACGTTCAACTGAGTGCCCAATATTCTCAATATCGGGTTCTAATCTCAAGTGCAATCAGATTAGAAAATCTAGAGTACTGCTCAAACCAAGCGACAAGACCTAGGTCACCATCTGAATCATCTTATTCTAAATCCCATTCTGATGAAAAGGATTCAAATATATATATATATACATATATATTGGTGATATATATGTATATATACATATATATTGGTGGCCAAACTCGGAAAAAGAAGTCAATATTTCTTTCCAGTTCTCAGGAATGCCCTTATTGTGTTATGATTCATTTTTCACATTTTTTTACGTTATCTGGTTTGATCTTGTTACATTTTACGCCCTGAACTAAGCCTCCAGGCTGCAGCAATGAAACGTCTTTGTCCTCAGTGCGAATGTTTGTCGTGTACAATAGCACCCACTTCAGAAACAATGTGCAGGCAATTGAGCATGTCTTGCAAATTACTCCAACCCCATAAAACAAAAGCAAGTAATTTGGTTTTTGACTTAAATGCCCCAAAAGGAACAAGCGGAGACATTTTACACTGTACTGATGGAATCATTCTTTCAGTTACTTACTTATGCAAAATAAAATGGGATTCATAAAAACCTCTTCATAAGACACAAGAATCCCTGATGTACTTTAAATATTTTGTAACTTTTCCTTTGATATTACACAAAAAAGAAGAGCAAAGAGTCGCCATAAAAAAGCCTGTCATCGTCTGAACACATCACTCCGAAACCTACACAGCCAGAAGACTACAAAGGTATACTTTTTCCCTTCGGCATTTTGCTAACTAATATTATGAAACTACATTTTAACCAAGAAAATAAGCCGGCGAATAGAGTAATGGAGTTTTCTGGGTGGGGAGTTTGGAGGACAGGAAGAAATGTGGGCGGGAGAGAGGGAGGAAAAAGGGAGGGAGGGAGGGAGAGAGTGATGTATAGAGAAGGATTGACTATTTTGTCACTACCAAGATATAAGGAAAGAGAATCACAAAGTTTTTTAAAGCAAAATTTTTTTCTTCCCACAGGCGTGCGAAAAACTTTGTTTTCTGTTAACTTAGGGAGAGGAAACCGGAGATAGGGAGAAAAGAATAGAATGAGATTCGGCAGGGGTGACCACGATGAAATGGTAGGCTATATAATGTAGACGACTTACGGATTCGACGTGGCGGATGCTTCGATTGTATCTACTAGAGTGAATATAAGTAATGCCGACCAAACAGATCAGACCTCCTATGTGCGCGAAAACTCTGTTCTCCAGAAACGTCTCTTACATAAAATTCGCTCTAATTGTTCCAGACATGGTCAGCAGGCCGCCAGAGTTCCAGCGGAAAATTCTGGAAGGTGCCAGAAAACTCCAGAACGCGCGGGAACCCAAAGCCAAGTCTTCATGAGGGATTTGAGTTTTGTTCATCTAGGAGTTTTTATGTATGGGTGTGAAACTTGGACCCTGACATTGCGGGAAGAAAGGAAGCTGAGGGTGTTTGAGAACATGGTGTTGAGGAGAATATTTGGACCTAGGAGGGACGATGTAACGGGGGAATAGAGGAGATTGCATAGCGAGGAGCTAAATGATTTGTACTCCTCACCCAATATTGTTCCGGTGATAAAATCGAGAGGAATTAGATGGGCTGGGCATGTGGCGCGTGTGGGTGAGGTGAGGGGGTGTATAGGGTCTTGATGGGGAAACCGGAGGGAATGAGACCACTGGGGAGACCTAGGCGTAGATGGGTGGATAATATTAGGATGGATCTCCAGGAGGTGGGATGTGGGTATATGGACTGGATTGGGCTGGCCCAGGATA
>Ga0136643_10015121_pt1 | contig 11597 bp, 8 predicted proteins | sample TergutLab28metaG_FD_96883 | JGI IMG/M metagenome (GOLD analysis project Ga0136643, IMG submission 96883) | Labiotermes labralis P1 segment gut microbial communities from Petit-Saut dam, French Guiana - Lab288 P1 (version 3) (version 3) | ecosystem: Host-associated > Arthropoda: Insects >...
ACCATATCAGACAACCACTTTTTGAAGGCAGGGTCATCATTGTATTTCTTGAAAAGCTCCATGTTGTCCTTCATCATCTGAAATATTACGGATTGCAAAACTTTGTCGCTTTCGGTTCTGGCTTCTTGCTTGTCGGCGTTGCGCATGGCGTTTTGGTAGGTTTGGTCTTGTGAAACTTTTGTAACGCTATACTGAATGTCATTCCATACCTTATCGCTGTCTTGCCAGTCGTAATTTCCGAACATATCGTTGAAGGTGTTGAGGATGATTGAAAGTAAATCCAGTTCCACATCACCTTTGCCGCCAATACCGCTTGTTGGCACAGGGTCAACTTCTGCATCGGCATCTGTAAGCACAATTGTCATTTGTGCCTGTGCTTCGGCTCGGTAGCTGTCAAGGTCGATAGCTTCCAATATTCCCGCCGATAAATCATCTTCGGGTGGTGAGGGCAGTTTGGGAAGTAGCAGGGTCAAGAAAATATGCAATTTTTCCCATTCGAGATTGCCGTATGGCAGTATAGCGCCTAAAAAGCCGTATGTCCGCACAAAACCCTTTGCGGAGGACTTAAACTCAATTTGTGCATCTTCGTCAAGCCACTTGTAAAGATTCGCACAAGTATCTAAAACAGGGTCAAGTTTATCACGCTCTGCACCACCTAAGTAAAGTTCAATAAGTGTGTCTATGTGATGGTTTGTGTAAACCTCGCAATTTTCCATTGCCGAAATTAAATCATACAGTTTATTTGGGTCTGTTTCGCCTGACAGTATCGTTGTACGGTAATAACGCTCAAAGGATTTTTGGATAACTTCCGCATCGTTAGCAAAATCCAATACAAAAGTATCGCGCTTGTCGGGATGGGCGCGGTTAAGGCGTGATAATGTCTGCACCGCTTTAATGTCAGAAAGCATTTTGTCTACATACATCGTGTGCAAAAGCGGCTCGTCATAACCAGTTTGGAATTTATCGGCCACAATCAAAAATCGATAAGGGTCGGCCTTAAACGTCTTTTCTATGGCATTGCTCGGGAACTTGTTTAACGATGCTTCATTGACGGACACGCCGCCATATTCTTTATCGCCACTAAATGCAATAATAGCCTTGTAAGGACTTTTGCGGGCTTCAAGCTGTTCGTTGATTGCGTGGTAATAATCAATGGCACGATCAATACCTGCCGTTACCACCATCGCCCGCGCTTTACCGCCGATTTTGCCACGTGCGATAACTTGCTCATGGAAATGCTCGACAATCATTTCCGCTTTCTTGGATATGGGGTATTTTTCACTCTCTACAAACTTGCGGAGCTTCTTTTGGGATTTCTTTTTATCAAATTCGGGGTCATCGGTGAGCGTTTTTATCAGCTTGTAAAAACAGCTTACAGGCGTATACCATTTCAATACATCAAGAATAAAACCCTCTTGAATGGCTTGTTTCATGGAATACATATGGAAGGGGTATGATTTCACGATGCCATCAGGCTCGGCAACTTTCACGCCAAACAATTCCAGCGTCTTGTTTTTAGGCGTTGCGGTAAACGCAAAATAACTGGCGTTAGTCAGCATTTTGCGCCCTTCTACGAGTTGGTTGATTTTATCTTCTGTATCAGCTTCGGGGTCAAAATCAGCCCCTAATGCACGGTTCATATCTGCCGCCATGTCACCGCTTTGGCTCGAATGGGCTTCATCAATGATTATGGCAAATCTGCGGTTTTTGTGTGTCGTGCCAATATCGTCCAAAATATGAGGAAACTTATGGACTGTGGATATGATGATTTTCTTTCCGGTTTGTATGGCAGTTTTCAACCCGGCGGAATTTTCAAACTCTGCAACATTGCTACCGACTTGCGAAAAGCTCTTTATCGTTCCCTTTATCTGCTTATCAAGATTTCTGCGGTCAGTAACCACAACCACCGAATCAATAAGTGGCTTACCGTCCGCATCTTCAAGCCCTACGAGTTGGTGTGCAAGCCACGCAATCGAATTTGATTTGCCGCTGCCTGCGCTGTGTTGGATAAGATATTTTTGCCCAACGCCATTTGCTTTAACATCAGCAAGTATCATTTTCACCGCGGAAAGCTGGTGATAGCGAGGAAAAATCTGCTTGTATTTTACCTTTTTTGTTTCCTCATCCTTTTCTTCTACAACTTGTGCATAGTTTTCTATTATGTTGGCGAGTTCGCGCTTGGTGAGGATTTCCTTCCAAAAATAATCCGTCATCATGCCATTGGGATTAAGCGGGTTGCCCGCGCCGTCATTGTAACCTTTGTCGAAAGGCAGAAACCAAGACTTCTTACCGTCTAATTTGGTGCAAAATTTAATCCGTGCATCATCAATAGCAAAATGCACCATGCATCGCTTGAAAGCAAATAAAAGCTCTTTTGGGTCACGGTCAGTTTGATATTGATAGACAGCATCGTCCACATCTTGCTTGGTTAGCTGATTTTTCAATTCGCAGGTCATCACAGGCAAGCCGTTAATAAATATCGCCATATCGAGGGCTAATTTTGTGTTGTCGTTAGAATATTGCAGTTGACGGGTTACGCTGAAAATGTTGCGGTCAAACATTTCCTTTGCTTTTGGGTTTTTCTCCGAAGGGGTCATGTAGAACATAATCAGGTCGGCGGGGTAGATTTTGAAACCCTTGCGAAGCACGTCAATAATGCCACGCTTGGCGATTTCGCCGCGCAGTCTATCTAAAAATTTTCTCCGCCCCAAATCGCTGCTGTCAACCCGCAGTTTCGCCATTTGGTCGGGTTGGGTGTCGTTTAGAAAGCGGAATAGGCGCACTTCGTCTACGGCATATTCACGGTTATAGTCGGTGGATGTGCCCTGTTCGTAGCCGTTTTGGATTGTTAGCCAGTTTATGATTATGGTTTCAAAGCCTGATTCTTTGGTGTTGGTTGGCATATCAGTACCTCCCCTCAGAGTCATTGTTTTCTTCAAGCAAATCAATCGCTTTTTGTGCTATTGTTTTGCCGCCCTCTTTCACCACTTCGATAGCTCGAATAAAGTTAATAAGCGTCCACATTTGGTATTTAATATAATCATCGGGCTTATCATTGTAATAATCATCACTAACGTCAAAAGTATACAGATTTGTGACGGGCGTAGATAAATTGATTTGGTTTTTGTATATCGCCACGTATTCTTTCAAAACCAAAATGGCGTTTTCTCTATTAAAATTCTCAACGGCATTTTGCAAAGGCTTTGCAGCAAAATAAGCATTAGCGGCTATTAAGCCAGTATCCAACGCCGCACTTGCAACTTCTTTAAGAAATTCTTTGATATCCATAGTCAAAATCCTCCTGCTTTCATATTAGCCATTTATGATAAATCCACGTTGTTAGCGTGCAAGTGTTACTCTTAAATGTTACGGTTTTGTTTTTTGTGCGCATTTCTTGTTCAAATGCCAACATAACGTATGTGTTGCCATACCCAGAACTTATTTTGTACGAAAGTTTTTTTACATACGAAATACGGTAGGGCAGTATTATTTCTAAATCCTCTGTACCACCAACAGGCATGAAGTTTATTATTGTTGGTTGAACAACCGGCACTTTGTCGTTTATCAGCAAATCGCCCAATACTGCCTGTGTTATATTTGATGAGCCAACATTTTTAACTGTCAAAACAAGTCGGTTGTTGTTTATTTTAACAGCTTCGATTTTAGCACATATAGTTGTGGCTCTGAACCGTTGTTCTTTATAAATATTCCATAGTTGAACGCAGCAAGCAAACAATAAGGCAAGTGCTGCTATTGCAAAGGTAAAGGCAAAGTCATCACGCCAAATGATTACGCCATAAAGCAACAATGCAGAGCCAACAACTATGGTAATCCATGCAATAAACATTATAGGACTTGTTCGCCTAAATATTGCCTTTTTACCATCAGGTGTTACACCTTTAATTTTACGCGGTGGGCTATTCCTCATCGCTTAGACCCTCATTTTCATTCATTTCATCAGTAGCAATTGCGACTTCAACCGCTTCATAATCAGGCACAACTGCACCACGCACGTCTTTTCTGCCTATTACTACATCGGAAATTAAGCGAGTACGGTATTCGGCGAACAAGGCGATTTCTTCGTCGAGCTTGTCTGTGATTTTGTCTATGTTGGAGCATTGCTGGTCAAGGTAGGAGGCGATTGCGCGTTGTTCGTTTATGGGAGGGAGATTTATAATGCAATTCCCAATAAAATCCCAGTTTGCTCTTGGCATTTTTGCTCCATATGTTGATGCGTTTACCAACATAATGAAATCATGAGACAAAAGATAATATTTCAAGAAAGACATATACCCTTCAAAACCACGCAACACCAAAAACTCACCAGAGCAAACACCGTCACAGTCAGGTGCATATATTTTTGCTAAATATGGGCGTAACTTTCCAAATAAAACATCGCCGCTTTGGAATGTTTTACTATCTCCATTGGCAGAAATTCCTGTGTCAACATATGCAGATGTCCATGACACGATATTTTCCATGCCGATGTAGAAGTTATCTTTTGGCGAACCTTTTTCAGCAACGTCTCTAACAAGTGTCTTTAGCCTTCGGCGTTCACCGCCCTTCGTAACTGCTTCATTCACAACTGCCCGCTTCTGCTCACGCAACAGCCCAACCTGCCGCCGTTTGGCGTTGATTAGCTTGTTGATTTGCGACACTTTCCAGTCGAGGTATCGGACGATTTGGTCTTGTTCCTCTTTTGGTGGCAAGGGAACCGTAATTGCCTTAAATTCGTCAGAGTAAGTTCTCCAACGCATAGCCATGATGCCACGTCCAGACTTATAACATTCACCGCTGAATTGAGGTAAACGAAATAAATAATTGAAGTAATCAACATTAACTTCGCTCGATGTTGCCTTGTAAACATCGTAAGCAGGGCTTGTTACGCCTTCCCATTTAGACAAACCAATAGCACCTTGCCAACAAAGGATTATATTGACAACAATATCGCCCGAATAAACTTTTTTGTAGTTATCTGCGGTTACAGCAACATTGCCCGCAACTCTTTCAATTTCATCATGTGGCTTTACGCCAACAGCAGTATACAAGGAAATTAAACGTACCTCTGATAACGGCTTGAAATTACGCTCATCTCGGAGCGCAAACAAATTTTTTATTCTATGTGTTTCCCAATGCTCAGGAAGTGCGCCACACCACATCAGGCATCACCTCCATCGCTATCTTCCGCTTCATCAAGCGTAATCGCCAAATTTTCTCTTTTCCCAAGCTCTTTAGCGTTCAAACTGCTAACCGCTGGCTTGCCTGTGCTTTTTTCCAACTGCTCACGAGCGGCTTTTGCAGTTTTCGCGCCCTCTTTTGCAACATCGGCGCTTTCTTCAAATCCGCTTGGCTGGCGTACTATGGAAATATCCGTTGTCGCAACTTCGGCAAGCATATTAAGCACAAGCTCCGTGTTTGTCATGTTGTCACGCAGATTTTCTTTTTTCAGCCCTTTGTGGCGTTTGTATTCTTTTGTAGACATACCGCTCCATGTACGGGTCATAAGGTCGGTTAAAGAAGCGTATTCTTTGCCTTGCTCCACGCCTGCTTTATCCCATTCGTCCGTCAAAGCCTTGCGTACTTCGATGGACTTTATGCGTTGGTTTATCCAGTTTTCGCTATATCCCAAACGGCGATAGTCTTGTATCGCTTGGTTTATGGATAGCTCCGGGTCGGTTGCTTGGTCGATACGCTCACTTCCTACTTTTGCCAACCATAACTTAAACGGCTCGGCTTTTTTACTTGGTATGGACTGCACAAGGCGCAAAATTTGCTCCGTGTCGGCAACATCAGTCATGTAAAACTTGCCATCGGATGACTTCATTTTCAGTTGGTAACAATTTGTTACCGACTCATTTCCCTCTTTCGCCAAGCGGCCTTTAAGCACTTTCCAATACTTGCGGGCGGCTTGGTAGTCGCTATCAGTCAGCACAGCGCAAATATCCACAACAGAAAACCACCATTTTTCAGCTTCCTCGTCCCAAATGGTGCGCACTTGTTTTTCTTCAAATAATATCAGCTTGTTTTTGGAGTCGCTCAACTTCCAAGCACCTCCTCCAACAGCCCTTCTGTTTCTTTTTCCAATGCACGTATGTCAGCAATTATCTCAGAAAGTTCCCGCAACTGCACAGGCTTATAAAAGTGCTTAGTAAAGCTGATTTCATAGCCGATTTGCGTTTTGGTTTCGTCCACAAAAGCATCATGGGCATACGGCAACACTTCTTTATTTATAAACGCACCTATCCCGCCTACGTAGTCAAGTGGGATTTGCTCTGTGTCGGTCAAGTCTTTGTTGATGATGACTTTCCCCTTGTTTTTGCCCTTTTGCTCAACAAGAGGTTGTCCATCTTCGCCATATTGAGGGCGATTTACGGTAATTTTCCAATAGCCAAAGGCAGAGTTATCAAAAATCTTGCTATATTCGTTTTCTTCAAAGTTCATATACATATCAATAATCCGTTGGCGAATTTCGGGCGTAAATTCACAATTCTTCTGCCCCAAGTTTTTACGCAACGGAGATTTTAGGCCAGTTGCATCAATCAATTGGATTTTACCCTGCCTGCGTTTTTCTTTGCGGTTGGATAAAAGCCAAATGAATGTACCTATGCCTGTATTGTAAAACATATTATTTGGCAATGCGATAATGGCTTCAACCAAATCACGCTCAATCATATATCTGCGGGCGTTTGATTCGCCTTGCCCCGCATCACCAGTAAATAGCGAAGAACCGTTATGTACTTCGGCTATGCGTGAGCCTAATTCTGTTTGCTCTTTCATCTTGGCTACATTGTTTAGAAGAAACAAAAGCTGACCGTCACTTACGCGCGGTATCATAGAAAAATCGCCATCGTTGCCAAATTGGGTTACAAAGCGCGTGTCGAGTATTCCTTTTTTGCCGCCTAACTTGTCTGCATCATTTTTCCACGACTTGCCATAAGGTGGATTTGACAGCATGAAGTCAAATTGACGGCTCGGAAAACGGTCATCGGATAATGTGCTGCCGTATGCAATATTTTCAACATTGCCGCCTTCGCCTTTGAGAAGCAAGTCGGCGCGGGTAATTGCGTATGTTTCGGGGTTGATTTCTTGGCCAAACAAATTTATTGAAACAGCTTTGCCATGTTCCTTTGCAAGCTCATATAAACGGTCTTGGGATAGGGTCAACATTCCACCAGTACCACACGCGCCGTCATAACATGAATATGTTGAATCCTTAATTTTATCTGCAATCGGCAGGAAAATTAAATCAGCCATAAGTTCAACAACATCGCGCGGCGTGAAATGTTCTCCTGCTTCTTCGTTGTTTTCTTCATTAAAACGGCGAATCAATTCTTCAAAGATAACACCCATTGTATGATTGTCGAGTGCGGGTATGCGAATCCCGCCAACATCATCAAGAATTGGGTAGGGGCTTAAATTTATTGCGGGTGAAACAAACTTTTCAATGACCGCCGCCAAAATATCCGCATCAACCATTGTGTCAATTTGCACACGGAATTTGAACTTCTCTAAAATGCCCTGCACATTGGACGAAAAGCCATCTAAGTATTCCATAAAATCGGATTTTAACTTTTGCTGGCTTGCTCGGCTCGTTAAATCCTTCAACCGAAATTGCGAACTGTTTACAAAAGTTTGGTTAGCCACTTGGCACAGGGCTTCATTTTGATTTATGATACCCTGCGAATTTAACAATTCCTTCATTTTCAAAACTTCGTCTTTTGTTTCTTCAAGCACAGCATCAAGCCGCCGAACAACCGTCATTGGTAAAATTACATCACGATATTTTCCGCGCACATAGACATCGCGCAAACAATCATCCGCAATGCCCCAAATAAAACTCACTATTGAATTGTAGGTTTGACTATCCATAAATTAAATCTCCTGAAAATTTATTTGTTTGCATCATCTTTGGGCTTGCGGCCCGGCTTGAAATTTTTTGTGCGTGTTGGCTTTTCCACAGTTTCGGGAATTGCCCAAGAGCTTCCAAACATTACGGCACCATCAAGCATTTTGTTCTTGCACCACATTTGCACTTGTCTGTTCGTTACCTTCCATTTTTCTGCTGCTTCTTTTGCGGTAATAAATCCATTCATCAAAGTTCACTACCTTCATTATTACTTGGAACAAAATAGTTTCCAAATGACATTGCAACCACTCTTTAATTATATTCGCATTATCGAATTGTGTCAAGATATATTTTTCCACGATAGGCAAGTGTCGAAAATGAGCAAAGTTATAATTAACATCACGGCAATTTTGTTTGCACTGTGATATTGTAATGTTCCGATAAAATGTTGTTGTGGCTTCTCAACCACCCAAAATCATTCCGATTATATTTCGCCCCAAAAGCACAAAACCCACATATACCGCTATCTTAAAGGGGATAGCCGTATATGTGCAAGCAATGTCTACGGTGTACCACCATAGACCGCTTGCAAGGGGAAATCCCCTTGACCCCTTTTCAAATTCGCGCTTTGCTCAATTTGAAATCAAAAAAATAAGCGGAACGCTATATTTTTTTTAAGCGTTCCGCTGTGAAATGATTTTGCGATAGGTGCAGATGTGCGTTTGGTTTTGACTTTGGAGCAAATTCAATTTGCAATTTAGTTATGCACTTTTATAAACTTGGGGCTTTTCGTTTTGGTGGTTGCTTCGATAAAACAATTTCATCAGGCACATTCAAAATTGTTTTTACATTCGCCCACGCATTTGAAATACCGCTGTCGCTGTTTCGGGTGTCGTGATATTTCTGCCACAATGAATTTTTCTTGGCGGTAAGGGTTGCGTATTGTTGCCGTAATTCATTTATGGTTGGCATTTTCCTCGCCTTGCCCGCCTTTTCAGCCGTGTACAAGTAAAAGCTGAAATGCTCATTTGCTTCTTTGTAAGCGGAAAGTTCTTTTTCGTTGTCGTGCCAAAATTGCGGCTGTTCGTGAAATTGAGTGTTTTGGTATCGCTTATAAATATCGCTGTACTTTCCGTAATTCCCGATGTGGCGTTGCATTGCCCCAATTTCCTCTTGCTCTTTTTCAAAGCCTGTAATTTCAGCCTTGATATTTTGCAGAGTTTGGGGAGTGCGTGTTGCCATGTTTTGCAATTCATCAAATGTTAATTGGTGCTTTTCGATGAATATGAGTGTTTGGCTCATTTGCTCCAAATTGAATTTTTCGCACCATTTCTTGTAGCCGATGCTCTCTTTGGCTTTAATGGAGTTTTGAATATCAATTATCAGCTTCAAATTTGAGGGGTATGCGGTGAGGGTTTCAAATTCGTCTTTGGTTTCTTCGTGGACTTCTTCGGCTGATAATTCGGGCTGATATTCATATTCTGAATTTTCTTCGTACTCCGCATTTTCTTCATAATCGGATTCGCCTGCATAATGCAAATCCACTCCATTTTGCAAAATGCGCCGCAAAGTTTCGGGGGTCATGCTCAGCGGTAACTTTGCCAAAATGTCAGCGACATGATTATCTACAATGTCGTTTTCACTTTCGTAATCTCCGTAGGCATTTTCATTGTTGCTGTATTCATCCTCACTGTTTACAGCTTCTGCAAAATTATCATGTGTAAAATCACTTGCTGAAATTGGAGTATGGTTTTGCGTATCGCTGTATGTTTCGGTGTATTGGCGTTGGAATTGAGGTTGACTGTGTTGCTTTTCAATTTGCTCTTTAAGTGCCAGTTCGTCAAATTCCTCCGACAATGAAGATAACCGAATCGGCTTTTTGCTGAATGGCGTTGTAATGGAAATATTTTTACCGCGCCGTTTGACAATACAATCGTAGCCTTTCAACATTTTTAGCAAATGGTCAAAATCCTTGGGCTTCAATTCCAAGCATTTTGTGATAATGTTTTCAAGCCGTTGCCGATTAGACGGCGGTTTATCTTCTTTGGTAATCCCCTGCTTTTGCTCCCATTCGTTATATGGGTCGCGCCAACCATGCTTTTGCTCAATAACTGATAATCCGTAATCTTTGCACAGCTTATCAGAAATTTCAGCAACGTGTCTGTAATTGAAATAGGCATCTTTGAATTTGCCGTCAGCTTCTAAATTAAAGGCATTGAAAATGATATGATTGTGTACGTGGTCACGGTCAGTATGCGTAGCGACAACAAAGGCGTGTTTGCCGCCTGTGTATTCCAATGCTAATTCATAACCAATTCTGTTTGCAGTTTCAAGATAAATTTCGCCCGGCTTAAAGGCTTGGCGCATATGGTAGACTAACCTCGAATTGACCTTTTGCGCCCGCCCTGTGTTTTGCTCGTACAAATCTTTTGAGATAGCAAATTGTTCTGCGGCCAATTCAGGGAAACATTCATACCCTCTTATGAGATTGCTGTCGGTTGCGTTATCTTTGGTTTTATCGGGGTTTTGAATATACTCGCTGATAGTGGAAACCGCAAAAATCTTGGCTTCGCCCTGTGCATTATAAACCTCGCCAAAATTGATAGCAACGGTTTTATCTTTGTTGGTTATGTAGTCAATTTTGCGCTTGATTGTGGTTTTAGCGTTATAACGGTTGTGGGCGTAAGTGGGTTTTATCCATGTTGTGGCTATGGCAGCACCTCCAGTTTGTGATTTTTTGGTTTTACCGTTTGTTTAACTCCACGGCATTTTTATGAGCATCTACAACCAATGGCTTCAATTTGTTAATTTCAGCGAGTAGTTCCAACACATCACTTTCATAGACACTTCCTGTTTCGTTGGCTCTTTTAGCTACTTGATTTACGTTTCCGGAAATATTCTGTAAAAGGCGTACAAATTCTGAATATGGCTTGGTGTCTACTTGTATGATGTAGCCGTCTAATACCAACTTACGCACAAGTGCTTCACGGTTTCGCACTCCGAGTCGTTCCATGTTCCCCTCTAATTTTGCTAACTCGTTATCGTCTAAACGAAATACTATCCTGTTGTTGCGTGTTCTCTTTTTGCTCATGTGGCACATCCTCTCTTTTTTGACACTATTTAAGTGCTTGAAATATTTTTCACAGTAATAAAAGAAGCCCCAAATAATCGGAGCTTCTCTGTTTTAAGTGCATACTGGCTGAATAACCAGTTGTTGAAACCGTTACTTTTTAAGTTCCGCAGTCACCTGGGGAAGGCCAGCCTTTTGTTTAACTCGCTCCCTATATGCCTTCTGCTTGCAACCATTTGAACAATACAGGCTGATTTTCAAGCCGCTTTGCGAAATCGCAACACCGCAAACGATACATTTATCAACGGCAGTACGCTTTTGGTTTGCCTTTTCACGCCGCCATGCAATGTAGTAATCATTAGAGCATCGGTAAGAACAGTATTTTGCCCTCGTTGGCGTACTGCACTTAAACTCATCACCGCATACCACGCATTTTACTGTATATCCGCGCCACTGCGAAACGCATGGGATGAAATAATATTCATCGTCTACCCTTGAACCTTGTTTATCATATAGAATAGTGCATCAACTCCTTTGCAAAATATTGTTTCGTTACTTTACTGGTTGCGATGGTATCACCGCAACCAGTAAAGTAACATCAGCTATAAATTATATCGGCATAAATTGTTTCGTGGACACGCGCCTGAAAATTATTCTTTCGACCTACCCATGCCATTGGGT
>Ga0136643_10015125_pt1 | contig 11595 bp, 9 predicted proteins | sample TergutLab28metaG_FD_96883 | JGI IMG/M metagenome (GOLD analysis project Ga0136643, IMG submission 96883) | Labiotermes labralis P1 segment gut microbial communities from Petit-Saut dam, French Guiana - Lab288 P1 (version 3) (version 3) | ecosystem: Host-associated > Arthropoda: Insects >...
GCCATTGAAACCATCACCGCTGACATGCTACAAACAGTTTGGAACGAACTCGATTATCGTGTTGATGTTTGTAGAATCACAAAGGGCGCACATATAGAGCACCTGTAAGGTATGTAACAAAAATTTGGAGTGTTGTTCTATTGAATAAAAAATACATATACCCCTATCTCAAGTGTATTGTGTATGACAAGTTGTTAAAATCCCGACAATCATTTCGAATAACCCTGTATTTAACAGTGCTCTTAGTAAGTGCTGTCCACAGACCAGGAGATGACCCCTGCAGGAATGCGATAGCTGCGCATGCGTAAGACTTCCTGTCGAATGGCCAGTCGTTCTATCAATAGAGAGTGCACTCGCTCGCTGTCACAGAAATGGAAATGCTTGACTTGAGTCTGTGGTGCTAGTAGAACGATCTGGCGCTCCTGCCAATAGCAGTCCAGTGGTCCGCCCTACAGCTGGCAAATTCCCGCACCGCGCCAAACACGCCTACCGCACGCGAGTGACGTGTGGTGTGTATGATATTGGGTGAGATTCTATTCACCTCTGTTTTATCAATTCGTTGACAGTGCTGCCTTTATCTTGTCGCTCCTCCAGATTTTTCATATTACTTCACAGTGAATATTGTCCCTGTGCTCACCATGAAGGCGTGTTGGGGTATGGAGGTTTAGCTTCCATAATGCATAATCCCTGCACTAGATGGAGGTGAGTAATCGGCTTCGCGCCTCGGCTGCTTTGCCATCGGGGAAAGAACCGCTGGTACTCATCGACTAGGAGGTTGGATTCATATTTCTTAACATTTTTAGTACACTGTACCGCTCTTCTTCAACTTCAGCGTCTTGTTCGTGTGACTTGCCTGTCACTTGTCAAGTTTTTCGCCACTAAAATATTCTTTGTCTTTTAAAGATTTCTATAAAATAAAATGCCAATTGCAAAAATTGTGTACTTGAAAAGCACGGTCGATGATGAACAATAATATTAACAAAGTACATATATATATATATATATGTACATACATATGTACATACACATACGTACATACATACATACAAATGTACACACATACATGCATACCCACATGCACATATACATACACACATATATACGTACGTAGTACATACATACATACACGAAGATATACATAAAGATGGCTGCCGAAGTGAATGACGAGGTCGAGAACGCTGTCAATCTGATAGTGAATACAACAGAACAAAGCGGGAGATTAGAAAAAGATTATCCAGACTGGAGGGCACTAAATGGAAAATAGAATTCTCGTGGGTAAAGGTCCACGCGGGAATGTATGGTAACGAAATGGCGGACAGAGTAGCTAAAGAAACAGCACGAAGTAAAGACGCCGAAACTGCATTTAAGAGAATCCCAATAAGCACATTTACTACGAATTGGAAGAAGAAGCCAAACAACAATGGCAAAAAGAATGGAAAAAGTGCACAAAGAGAGCAATAACTAAGGGGTATTTCCCCAATGTCCAGGAGAGGCTAAGCATGAATATCAGAGTTACACCTAATATTGCGGCGATGACTACAGGGCACGGGAAAACCAGGGCCTATCTCCATCGGTTTAAGCTATTGGACAACGCAACATGTGCCTGCAAACACGGAGACACTGTACCAGTGCATACTAGTAGAAAAACAGAGAGGAACCCTGAAGAAAAACATCGTCCACCCCGGTCATTGGCCAACACGCAAACAGAAGTTAATCACGAAGTTTCGGAAACCGTTCATAACCTTTATCGAATCAATAGACTTTGACTTACTATAACAAAGCTGGAATCAAAAAAAGTTCTGAACAACGTAAAGTGACACAGCGAAGGATGCTTTCTGATGTACAACCAAATTAACTCTGCATGTAGTATTACCCAGTTTAATTGGACATGCTTTAATAAAAAAAATAAATACACACATACATATATACACGTACATACATATATACATACATACACAGATACATACATACATACACATACGCATACGCATACCTACATACATACATATACACGTACGTACATACATACATACATACATACAAATGTACACACATACATGCATACCCACATACATATATACATACACACGTACATACATACATACATACATACACACACATACATACATACATATATTGTATGGTGAATCTCGAGATAATGATCTAGAGGCTATTTAGTGCACCGCCATTTTGAGAAGAAGAAATACTGCTTCGATCCGCCCACGGCCGGTACCACTTTCCAGTCTCCTTTCAAATGCTCCCAATTCAGCGCACAAAAAGCGCGTGTTTGCACTCATTTAAAATGAAGAGTTTCTCCTTTTCCTTAGATGGCACTACAGTCGCTTCCTTAATGGACCTCACCCAGTCAGCTGTGTTCTTTTTTACCTCTCTTTTCAGTTTTCAATTTTGGGTTTATTAATATCGGTACACGGTTCCACCTTCGGTTTTTGGTCGTCCTCTTAATCATCCTCCCTGAGGATTATTTTTACATACTTGGCTTAACTAAAATGAAAAGTTCCTTTACCAAAAGTATGTGTATTTACAGCATGCAGATTCACTGATTCCCTACACTGAAGATGCTATTAATTTGTAATGTGAAATAAAACAACATAAGTTTTTAATATATGAACTGCCGTAAGTTTCCTGACTGCTTTAATAAATCTCGATGTCAGGGCGTTTTGTATCCCTGCAGACGTGCAGGCTATGTTCAATTCAGTGCCAAGGGCCACGAAGCTTTTCCGGGAACACTGTCAATACAAAAACGTAAGTCCTGTCTCGTAACACGTCACGTACTTTATCTGTGTGTACAGTGTAGTTCATATATAGGCCTACCACATGACAAAGAGTCAGTGGTGTAACATTTGAACTTCTTAGAGGCCAGGTTATTGTTTGGCTTCTTCCACGCCATCCATTAGGAAACCCAGCATTCAAAGCCTGCCGAAACAGTGGACTGTAGTTGGGCGCAGCGCCATACTGTTGAAGAACAGCAGTATTATTCACTTTCAGTGTCTTTAATTATTTTGAAAGCTAACGGTTTTAACGCGACGAATTAAAAATTTTCTAAGGTAAAGTAAAAGTAAAGTTCACTCTAGAACAGGCCACGAAGTCCCAGAGGGGGAGCACATATATAGCTCTACTCTTCCTTTAACATCGGCCCTCGATGGAGGTGTGTGGTCAACGCTACTCCCCTGCCGCTTTACCCCCCGGGAAAGAGACCCGGTACCCATTGTATAGGAGGCTGGGTGGACCCCACGGCCGGTCTGGACGGGTGCGGAAAATTTCGCCTCCACCGGGATTCGATCCTCGGACCGTCCAGCCCGTAGCAAGTCGCTTATAGCTGTTTGATTTCAGTTTCCTCTTACGGTATACTGTGCGAAATATGAAGGCCCTATTTTGTCGTACAGTCACGTAGCAGTGCAGAGCACATGTCCACTATCGGCGAGTCAGACATTGCTCGAAAATGTGACGTGTTTCAGCTCACCTTGTGCAGCAGCTGTGCACATTAACTGAGCCGTTAATGTGAAAACGGAGGCTCAGATGTTGAAAAGATTCTTCGTGGAAAATATTCATATTTATCAATTCAATTTATGTCAAAATCTGTATATTCTACTTACCAGATGATTTCATTTTTCTCTTTAATATTGTTAGTTGGTGTCAGTTACATGAGGTCGTAAACTGAAACTTGTGTGAGAATTCGTTGTACTCCCTTCTCACAATACCACGACTGTAAATACTTGTGTAAAACAGGGCGATTATGGTGATTATTACAGTGGTAATAATATTAAAATGTGGGCCGGGTAGCTCAGTCGGTATAGCGACTGAGCTACGGGCTGGACGGTCCGGGATCGAATCCCGGTGAGGACAAGATTTTCCACCTGTCCAGACCGGCCCTGGGGCCCACCCAGCCTCCTGTAAAATGGGTACCGAGACTTTCCCGGGGGTAAAGTGCGGCCGGGGCGTGCTGCTGACCACTTACCCCCTTCTAGTGCCGCGGTCATGGAAGAGTAGAGCTATAACTCTACCCACCCTCTGGGCCACACCGGGCCTGTAACGGGATCACTTTACCTTTTTTAATAATATTAAAATGATATTACCACGTAAAATTACGCTGAAGAAATTAATAGACTTTTCCTCTTATATGATATTATTTTAGCAGTATTCATTATAACGGCGTTTTATTTCAATTTCAGCGTGGTATAAACGATAATTAACATTTCTCGCACAACTATAACTGCCACTTTATGTCTACTATTGATAGAATTGGCAGGTAAAGGGAAAGGTGTGTTAAAATTAGATAAGTAGAGAGTGCAATAGATACATGGATACTTTTCCATTATGTAAATTTAAATATTGATTGATATGTGGTCTTAATCCCAACCTGTCCTAATGACAACGAAATTAAACTGTGTGAATGTAGTGCTGCTAGTTTAATCGGCCGAATGTCTGTGTTGCTTTCACAAATATCACGCGAACCGCACCCATTGTAAATCCATCCGCCTGTGGCGGTTGATTGCCACTTCTACAATATCGTGCTGTACCTGAAGATGAGACGTCGCATGACGCTTCACACAGAGTCACAGATACCTCTGGACGTGACACAAAAGGAAATTCTTGCAACGCTGAAAACAGAGCCACGCCAGAATAAGCCTGCGACTTATTTTATTTTAACAGTTTATTATGCTTTGATTTAAAATACTGAAAGTAGTTTTTTTACCCCATGGCATAACAGGCCCTAGTGGGCTAGGGCCTCCTCCTTAACGAGGTTTCACGATCACTCAGAGCACCATACTTGGTAGGACTCCTCTGGATGAGGGGGACTGCGGTAGCGCAATGGTTAAGGTGCTGTGCTACAGATCGGAAAGTCGTTGGTTCGATCCCAACTGGTGTCAGTGGATCTTTCATTGACATAAAATCCTTCCGATCGCAATATGGCCCTGGGGTCGAATCAACTTCTAACAGAAATGAGTACCAGGATTATTTCCTGGGGTAAAGGCGGCCGATGCGTAATGCTGAAAACCTACCACCATCCTGTGCCGTTGTCACGAAATGTGGGAACCTTAAATTCCTGGAACCCTCTGGACCCCTCCGAGCCTATAACGGGACTGATTTACATTTTACCTCTGGATGAGAGATCAGCCCGAAGCAGAGTCCTTTACCTGACCCACGACACTTACAAGAGACATGCTTGACACCGACGGGATTCGAACCCGCAATCTCAGCAAGCGAGCGACCGCAGACCAAGACCTCAGACAGCGCGGCTACGGGGATTGGCCTTGGTAGCAATTGCTTATACGGAACACATAAATGCGCTCAGGGCCAAATGCAGAGGTTTTAGTGCAAACTTGACGGCACATATACAAACCAATGGGTTTTGAAGGCTATAATATTCCTAAGAACTTGAAGCTAGTTTTTATCGCCTGGTATGCTGAAGTGTATCAGGAACGTAACGGAGCGTCATCAGTCATCAAGGAACAGCGTGCTACGGCTCTCAGTTATTCCTTATTACGATAAAACTTTAGAAAATTTCTATCAGTTTGTAGTGGTTCTGTATACATTGTGTGGAACAGCAGACAAAGAAAAGAATGCAGCTCACAATAGGGAGAACTAAACTGGCTGGTGACGTCATAATTGGTATGACACAAGTGCAGGTGTCCTTGGATACTGAGCCAGTGACGGTAATGATGGTACGGATAGTTGTTGATGGAAGATGTGCAGATGGTGGATGCAGACTACGTAGCTTTAGGACTACATACGTTAGATTGGTCCCACGCGAGAAGCGTCCATTTGAACTGCCTGTGAAGTACTTACAAAGACGTGCAAGACTGGAGGTTGCCGTAATGTAGAGGCTGAGGATTCTGGTCTTCTAGGCTGATACGCGGAATAGCGGGGCTATCGATATCCGACGTTTCGAAAGAATTTACCGTCTTTTCTTAAAGTGTCACGGAGTCCATGAAGATATTAAGAATTTTTTCACTCATTATTATGTAACTGAAATGGATAAAGCGCAGAAAGGGCATGGACAGGTGCCTGAGAGCGTCTCTGACAGGGGATGAGTTGGCACAGATTCTGTTCTTAAAGCGTCCTAAATAGGGAGCGGGAAATTTTAGTCGCCGTAGTGGCTAGGGTGCGAGCTAGACAACCGAGAAATAGCTACCCGTTTTCTTAAGGTCATCTTGCAGCTGCTTATGTCTTCGTCCTTGTATCATCGTCCCTTTATCCTTCCTTTGACATGAGACACCAAAACGCCCGTCTTCATTCCACACAACTCATCTTTCACAGTCCTTCATTTCCATGTTATATAACTTACATAGATGGGAAAGCGTCGTGAAAAATGCAGAGTGTATCAGCAGCAGACTAAAGGCGAGATTTAACTTGGCAAATGGGACGGGGGTCTTTCCGAAATGCATAGTAGAAACCGAAACACCTTTCATAGTGGACATTGCCTCTGAAGTATTGTAGCTAAATTCATTTGCAGGACTGTACGAGTGACCTAATTCATAAAGCTCTAGATTAGATGGGAAACGTAATGTCGCATCTGACGCTAGAAACCTGAGAAAGATTTGTGAGATTTCCTGCAATTACGTAACACAAATTGCACGAACAAGGTCAAATGACCCCACCCATATCGCGTGACTGAAGATGAATTATAAACTGCTCGTACAGATAGGAGGTTTGGGCAACCGCGTGGTTTGGTTTGTTACTAACGTTTATACAGTAACAAACCAAAACGCTTGGTCTCCCAACCTCCTGTTTATGCGAGTGTAAAGGAGCAGTTCATAGTCATTACTAACGTATATATACAATGGGTACCGGATCTTTCCCGGGGGTAAAGCGGCCGGGGCGTGGCTTTTACCACCCACCCCTATCTAGCAGCTTTAACGAAAGAGTAGAGCTATACCTCTACTCCCCTTCTGGGCCTTTGTGGCCTGTTCTAGGGCGAACTTTGTCTTTACTGAGTTCAATATGCCCAAGGGAGGTGTGACGGTGAGTGACTACTAATTTATATGTTGCTTGGTTTGGCAGCTCTTCGAGTGTAGTAATTATGTGCTAGTCTTTAAAAGAAAATTAACGACTGGCATAAAATGTAGTAGAAAAAACTGCAAATATACGAAGTTTACAGCCGTGTATTTGTGGTTTTATGTAGCCAACTGAAGAACAGATCAATAAAATGACTTGTTATGTCATTGCAGAAGAATAATACATTTTGAGCTTCGGAGTAGATCGCGGAGGATTTGCGTATCGTTTATCTAACTACCCTGTCAATAGCACAGGCTGCGCAGAGCGCAATGGTAGTATAATTACTGAATAGACATAGGAAGTTTATGCAAGGAAGCGTTCGTGAGCTATTTTAAGGCACTACGCACGCATTTGTCTGAAGAGACAAAGGAAAACCACGATAAACTTCAATATAGCTGGTGCACCTGCCGAGATCCAAACCGAGAATCTCCGAAACAGAAGTTGAAATCGTTACTTCTTGAGACATGATATTTGGTTGGGTGCTGACTTGAATATTTGGATATGAGCGAGATGAAGGGACAGAAGTTGTTAGAAATTAATGTTACTGAGGAGCACTGTCGTTTGTACTGTTCACTAGACACAGGAGCTTCAAGACAGGTTTCACTGCTTGATATTTACGTAACTTCTGCTTAACTTGTTTATCTCAGTATTTAACCAACTTGATGCACAAAATTTGTTTCACAATAAGTTTTATTTCATGACGTTACATGTTTCGAGCACATGTGCTCGAAACATGTAAAGTCATGAAATAAAACTTATTGTGAAACAAATTTTGTGCATCAAGTTGGTTAAATACTGCGATAAATATACTGAGATGCACGGTCAACAAAACATCATAAATACATAACTTGATTTGTTGCTAACACCACTGTGCATCGTGTGACTGACGCTAAGTCACCTGGAGAGCTGGCCGATTGAAAAGACTTTCGGCTGACCAACGGGAATAATCGTGGCCGATTCCGTTATGCATTTGCCATGAACTCTAGGAGGAAAGGCGAGTAACGAGGGTGTTCTTATTCAGTAGTCCGCGGGTTGAGAAACGAAGACAGCTGTTGGTAAGTGTCGTTGGACGTAGCGGTAGTCTGCATCCTCGCCGATGGGGCAGGTCACGTCCCTTTTTTAATGCAGCATTGCGCACTTGACCATTTTTTTTTTGTAAACAACTATCATTAAATTCACACATAATAAATTAACAGAATGTAGTGGCTTCAAGTCTTGTCAAATTCACGTCGACTTTTTACGCTTAAAACGTATTAATTTAAGATCATAGTGGATAGTTTTGGAACTAACAATTGAATATACAGAGTGTATCTTTAATCGTTTCTTACAGTAGGTAGCTTTCTGACATAGACTGCATCCACCGCAACATTCCGCAACAACGACGGTGTTCAGGTCAGCGGTTAAAGATACGCTCTGTACTACGCAAGTCGATATTTCAGTCACCTCGTATTTCCCAGTTTGTGGTGAATGTGATTGTCATTCTTTCCCCGTACATCTGTTAACACATGAATAGCACGAGATGAAGGCGGGGTTTAGGTCTCGCAATTTACCGGTATGTACGTCATATAAACACATCTGTTACTTTGGCAAGGCTCTCGCATGCGCACAAAGAAGGAAGGCATGGAACAGAATAACAAAAATAAAAATAACGAAGACAAAGGAGTTTATAATTATGAAAGTTTATCTTAGATAAATCACGTACAGGAACCCCAGTGATATTTTAATCCCAATCTGGGCTACGGACAGCACACACATCCGGTTGGTGCCGTATGTTGCGAGAATCCGTTAATTGCATTGAGCTCGAGCTGAAAAATGTCTTTCATGGAATGATAAACAAAGAAAGAAGCGTACGTGCAGCCGGAGGATGTCAGCTGTTTATTACCACACGATGTGGTAACGTCAGAGCACTGCACTGCTTCGCGAGTGACCAATGGCCTACCTCTTATGCTTCTCAAACCGCCCTCATTTTATGTTACTGAGACTATCCTACTGTTATTGTTATGAAGAAAGGTTGTTGCTTACTTTAAGGTCTCTGACCGCCTGCCAGACTTTTGAGGATGTCTTCGGCCTGCCTCGTGATACAGTCCTTTTGGTAACACGAAGATAAATTGTACTGTACTCGTCCTTTCGACAAGCAATAACGAATTACCTAAGCCAAAATTCGAGTCCACGTTAACAAATTTATGCAACTTCTTTTAAAGCAGTGCTTTTTAAACGGTGGTACGCGTACCCTTACCGGTACGCAGACGGTCGCCTGGTGATGCACGAGGATATTTAAACATTACTTTTTCCAATAATTAAATTTTATAAACGTCAGTTTCATTATTAAAATTGTTTTAAGTTTTTGAAATGTAAAGAAACACATTTTCAAAATGTATACAAAAATAATATATAATGTTCTGTTACAGTACAGACTGTCCTCTGTTGTTTATCAGCCTTTAAATTGTAAAAGCAGCAAATGCGATACTTTGGCTTTCCACAGCGTTTTCTTTCTCTGGTTGACACGTTTGAAGACTTCCAACTTGCCAACCAGCGAAACATCCCGGAAGAGCAGTATCATGAAAGTAGGCATTAATATTTGCAGTGGTACACGTCCATATATTTTAGTGCGAAAATGGTAAGCGAGAAAAAGAAATTGAAAGACACTCTTTTAAACACACTGTAGCAGCTGTGCTAATTGGAAGGTTACGCATGACTCAGACTATGTGCGGAAGAATTAGACAAGTTCGGACTGGAAATGGGAACACCGAAATTACATTCAAAATGAATACTACGGCCGTTCATGTATCTTCAAATTACATTCCTCGTTATTTTCCTTATATTTCATTCGCGTGTGTTCAATACCTAATCTCACTGCATGTACTTCACCTCACGCATAATAGTCTGACCAGGGATGCAAAGCAGGGCGACAAACGTGAATTTTAAAAATAGTTTTGCTCGCTCAGTCAATTCAAAATTAAATTCTAATGAACTAATCACAGGTTTACAGACTTTTGGCCTTATCCGATATACAAGTGTATTTATTGTGAGTACAAAATGATGCTAAGACCGTTGCGAACAACCTTATGCTGCTGTCAACAACTTCTAAAAACCAACTCAGTGGAGGTCCATTCATCATGTCTAAGCCAACCGACAAACAAACAACAGGCTGGAATTAAAAATTCAGTGCGTGTATTTACAGATGAAGCTAACCGATTTATATTTGATCAGAGAAAAATATTTTTTTGTAGCATTCTATAACAGTAGAGGGGGAGGGGTGGGGGAGGAGAGGGGGAGTGGCGCAAGCAGCATTTGTAATAGGCGACAAAAAATGTAGGGAAGAGGGATTTGACTCACGTAGAACTAGATTTTTATTTTGGAATGCCGGTCTTAGCCTGATATCAGACATTCTTTAATACTGATGTAGTACGTAACAATCAACTTGGAGACCTCGGCGTAGGTGGGAGGATAATATTAAATTGAATCAGAAATAAGATATTGGAAGTGAATCGTCTTGAACTATCTTGGTATAGAACGTCGCGAAACCCCGGCTACCATCGATGATGGAAATGTATTGATAGATAAGAGATTGTCAGCTTCTCAAAACGTTTATTCTGCGTGCATTTGTCACTGACATTCCCCTTGGTCCAGTTTGTTGCTTTTTAAGCTGCTAGAGCTTGTAAGTCTTATTTTGATTGAAACTCCACTTTCGAGGGTTTTGAGCCGAGGTCAATAAAGGATATGAGTGGGTTAAACGTAATATGCGTCCTACTTGATTCGGGTTTTCCGGACACCCCGTATGGAAGCTACAGGCCACACCCTTGTCATTTAGCACAGGAAATGCAAACGAAGTTGCTTCCCTAAAATATGATACAGTAATATAGTTGAAAGCTTTTCTCTGTATAAAGGACATTGGGTAGAGCTTTTGATGAACAAATAAATTGCATGTTCCTTTTAACTCTTTGTGTGTTTTTTTTGTGATTATCACTCTTATCTGTCTTGCAGTAGCACTGCACGTCACGGCTTTACCTGCCATAGCTGACCCACAGCTATAAATGCCTTCCCTCATTCTTCTGCTATAGTGCTGTGGCATTCTGTATTGCAACTGGGACATCTAGCGGACCCACTGGATGATGGGCGAATAAGGATGGAGAACTTCTGGGGCCATAATTTATAGGGAGAACCAAAGTAACTGGAGAAGGGTTGCCATTATAATTTGTTTAAAGGGATAATTCTTTCCTGAAGATGGTACCGTTCCATTCAACTCAATTTATGAAAGAAAAGGCCAGCTTCAAAGCGAACACTCGAATACCACAACGCGAAAATACATAATTACGTTACAAGAAAAGAAAAATCAGAAATAGAGTAAAATATATAATCAAATTAATTACAAATATCCAACTTAAATTAAAACCACAATGTACACTGAAGTTTAATTATCGAACTGTAGCATAAAATAATTTAAGAATTTTGATTTACTTAGCAAAAATAAAAACATTAACATTAATAATAACTGTAATAGTGCAACATTAACATTAATAATAACTGTAATAGTGTAACATTAACATTAATAATAACTGTAATAGTGCAACATTAACA
>Ga0136643_10015131_pt1 | contig 11594 bp, 7 predicted proteins | sample TergutLab28metaG_FD_96883 | JGI IMG/M metagenome (GOLD analysis project Ga0136643, IMG submission 96883) | Labiotermes labralis P1 segment gut microbial communities from Petit-Saut dam, French Guiana - Lab288 P1 (version 3) (version 3) | ecosystem: Host-associated > Arthropoda: Insects >...
GCGGCGGCCGCTCTGTCGGTATAGTTCGCGTGCGGACTAAGGCCACGGAGTTTAGTTTAGTTTAGTTTTTTAGTAGTAACGATGCTACTACTACTACTACCACCGCTGCCGCTGCTGTTACTACTACTAATACTATACCATACTACTACTACTACTACCACCTTTGCTGCTACTACTACTACTACTAATACCATTGCTGCTGCTACTACTACTACCACCACCTCTGCTGATACTGATACTACGTACTCGTACGATACTCGTACTACACTACTACTACTGCTAGTGGTGCTACCACTACGACTACTACTACTACTACTACTATAGTATCACTGCTGCTTCTGCTGCTGCTGGTGCTCCTGCTTTTGTCGTAATCAAGTGGCGGGAATATTGCTTGGAGGAGGCTATGGCATAACCGAAACCTGACTCATCTCTCTCTAAATGGGGTTTTGTACTTAGAACAGAACCAGTGCTATTGATCACTAAACTTGACATAACGTGTGCCTGCTAGTTATATGATGAACTGCAATGTGCTGACGACAGGAACGGTACCATACCTTTCGAATTATCATGTCACTGACAATCGTCTGTGGATCTCTTGGCGGTAACAAAGAGGTCTCATGCACATTGTGATCCACTACAGACCGAACCAATTAATGAAGCGGAATGACGTGTTGTCAGCGTGGAATCCTAGTTTCTGCTTCTGCATAGTTTGCTAATTACCACCACACTTCACATTTCCAGGAAAGCTTGCCCTTCAACGACAATTTCCATTATTTATGTTGCTGTCCTGTATACAAATGCTGTTTGTTTTCGTAGAAACATTTACCCCGCAGCTTCGAAGAACCGGATTAATTATGTTCGAAACTTTATTACGAACATTTGGATAGAATGACATACTGTACGATTAGGTAACATTACGCTCGATGTAGAATTCGATTCCCTGGGAAATAATGTTTTGCTTAGAAAAATGGTTCAACTGAATTTGAGATGCGAGATGAGTGAAAACAAACTTACAATATATTATCACTCATCTCTCGAAGTAAGTCTCAGAACTCAGATGTAACAACTATTTTAAATTTCACATTTAAAAAAGTGTGCTAAATGCAATTAAATTATGTTGTAGGGCAGCATTCGTAGTCACAGCGCAGATTTTGTGCGTGGTAGCAGACAGCGCAGCGGTTTGCGTGAGTTGGGGGTATCATGGTACAAGAGCCCCTACTGGTCCAGGGCCTCCTCGTTTTCTTCACTTCGCGATCACACTCAGACACGCCACACTCGGCAGGACTCCCCGGGACGAGTGGTCAGCTCTGCGCAGAGACGTCTCCCTGATACCACACAACACTCACAATAGAGCGACATCCATTCCCCCGTCAGGATTCGAACCCGCAATCCCAGAAGCGTGCGGCCAGACCTACGCCTTAGACTGCGCGGCCATTGGGCTTGGCGCCTCCTCCTCCATGCCTAGCCGTAACGCTACGAAATTGGCAGTGGACGAATGCGCGAGAAATGCGACTCGATCCTACGTCAATTCAGCCATGTTTACATATCCTCAGGCTTTATATTTCAACGAAGTCTCCTACCAACGCTCTGCTTTAGTTTATTGCATAATGGTTAATGTTCGATTTTGCCCACCTTATTTTAAGAAAGTGCTACAAGTAGCTGCCTTCTGCTCGCAGACACTTATCACGCACGTTTCTTGTACCTCGAAGTCGTGCTTTTGAAATCGAACACATTACCCGTCGGCTTTTTCTGTGGCGCACCAGCCAACTCGCGCATAGGCCGCCTCGTTGTTGAGGTTTCTAGATGACACGCAATTAGATACACACACACACAGACACACCCGTTATGATTCTCCTTTGCGAGTGATCAGCCCATCTCAGAGGCCGCTACGTACACAACACACAACAAACACAACAGAAGAGCGTTCATGTCATCAGCAGGATTCGAACCCGTAATCCCATTCATCGAGCGGCTGAAGACCGTACGGCCCGGGATCAACTACTGTGTTACTGTTTAGTAATTAGTGCCCCATTCACCCTAAATACATAAAGCGAACGCAGAATGGGGCAATCGACCTCTCTGCCTGTCAGTTTCTGACCACTGACAGCACGAATCGCTGCGTATGATACACTCTGAGCTTCGGAAATTGCTGATTCTTTCTGGTAGAAAATTGTTCTTCTCACGAATTTAGGTCAATTATCGTAGCTATCATCGTGACTTTCATAATGTCCTACACGGAATATGAAGCTGGATTACGGAATCGATTTCCAGCTAGGACATGCCCTTCAACCGAGAATAACAGCTTGTGGTGAACACTATCACCCCATGTTCCCCTTTGGGGGGCTATCACTCAAATGGAAGGTAGGAAGGTCCAGCAGAGGTTTAGCTCATTCATGTGCAAATTATACTGATGAGATACGTTACTGGAAATTTAGTTCGTTTAACGTAGAGCTGAGCCAACATTCGCGAGCATTGAGAGAGTTTATTGTACGATTCTGCTCTCTGTGCAGCCTGACTGTCATTCTGATATTCTTTAGTTTTTGTTTAATATTTATTCGTATGTTTTTCAGAAAGGGCGTCTTTTTTCCAACTTATAGTAACCTAATTATTTGTATATACCAACAGATGCACATAAAACATACAAAATTACAATTTGAAAGAAGTCATCCCGTTGTGTATTGATTCTTTATATTCACTTTATTATATTTCAGTCACCACAATTATATAATAAAAGCACAGGTTAAATCGACATGTTTCAACTGAAAAAGTCGTCGTCAGGCTAAGCTAAGAACCATGAAGTTCTTTACAATGTGGCTGTGCGCATTTGGGATCCCAGATGCTTTTATTATATAGTTGTGTTGACTGAGATATATGTAATAAAGTGAATATATACAAAATTACAATTTATTTTTATATAAACTCTGTTATTTGTTTCGGCGAATGTTCGCCATCTTCAGGGAGACAATACAAAGGAATTTAAACAACTATAAAATTATCAAGTGAAATTAAAAATATAGTAGCAACTATAGATGTAATAGTTTGGATGCTATGGATATTATGCTGCTGACATAACGTGGTTGAAAATTCATTGTTATGTCGTTGATAACGTTATAATTGAATAAATTCCCTTTAATATCGTCTTCCTGAAGGTGGCAAATATTCGTCGAAACATATAGGAGAGTTTCTGTTCATAGGCAACTTGCACGTGTTTACCCTTTTTGTGCGTTTGTTTGTTTATGTAAGTTATTGTATTCACAATGTACGTAATGAATAATAGTAAATTTATATCCTAACATGTTCTTGTTTGCGCGTGTTTGTGTATCAGTGCTGCTATAGTAGTCGATGTCAGTTCATGAATTTTTAACGTGACCTTTAATCCCAGCTGTCTCATACGGCAACTTAAATTCTTTATGGAATTTTCTCATAATATTCTTGTACTATTTGTAAGTTTGTTAAATAAATCCACACAATGTTAAAATATGTAACACATACATACGTAATAAGGCCAACCGACGGCTTGCGATTAGAATGGCGGAGACAAGGAATGCGTACAGAATTTCGGGAGGGGGGGGGGCACCGTGGAAACGACACCTTGGAAAACCGACGAGATAAGATTAACACGTTAGTTTAACGTTAAGGCGACGGTTTGTGTGGATGGAAATGGATGGCACTGACAAGAGATCGTGTCGAGTGGGGGATTTGGTATAGGCGCTGTCGAATGTTCCAACTTACATAGCAGAAAGTTAGTTATTGTTACAAATGTAATCGTACGTGTAATGAGTCATTGTGGGATCATAGAATGTTTTGTGTTTTGTTTATCTCTTTAGAACTCATTAAATTGCCGGAGACACCCTGTTACCGTTTTGTACACATGTAATTAGTTTCGATAACATAGAATACGTACCGATTCTGCTCTTATTAGCTTCAATTATTCGTACGTTTATTTTGCGCTGGTTTGACTGTGAATGCCATGGATACCGACTCTCATCAGCAAAGCACTGAACAAATCTTTTTCATACCACATTCATTTGCAGTCAGTTGCTTGATTTGCTTTCAGATGAATGTGAATCTTTTAGAACAGATGTGGATCACAGAGGGGAGGAAAATGAACAGGAGGTGAAAATAAAGCCGATCTTATGACGAGCTGACTAATTTGTGGCTTGATAAATTCCTGTTTCCTCTGGAGAGGCAGTAAATGGATGGGTAATTTTTCTGTTAATGGCACACAACTGTAGCAAACGAAACCGAAGTTGTGTGTTTGAACCTGGAGCACTGCTGTAAATACCATACTTAAGGTGCTTTGGTATCTTTGGGGGGAAGAGGGGGGATCCTTGTGTACCGACGTTGGGTTTAAAGTACTCGTGCTAATTGGTTAATAACGATTGGTCTTTAGAACAGTTTTTTTTTTGATTCACTGTTAATTCTCTCTCCAAGTCAAACCAAATATTTGTTTACTGCAGCGCATTCGGTATTCTGCGAGGAACTGTACGCTGTGTACAATGTGTAGTCGCGTAGCCGGTGCCATACGTACAGTGATGTGTCGGAATGAATCTGCATTTTTTATCGGCAAGTGTTTGTCGTAGGGGATAAAGTGAAGATAAACGTTTTCGTGATTCTGATTTATCTGGTTAAGGCAGGGGTGTTTCTAACGTATGTTCAGAATATGCCCACATGGACTGCCGGCCGGGGCCAGAGGGGTTTTTTTTGGTTGTTTTTGTTTTCGTCCTAGCATGCGACCTCTGGGACAGTACCTTTAAGTGGGCCACGATCGCTCCCTTCCACATCGTTTCCATTCACTATTCCGTAATCGCCGTACAATTGGACTCTGTATAGTCTAAGCTTCTTTAAGGACCCTTAAATGAACCATAAATAAATAAATATTTTGTTGTATTCTGGCATATTACGCAACTTATAGTAGTAATTCCTAACCGACGTTTCGGGACAACCTCTCGGTCCCGTCTTCAAGGGTCAATAGTATTTTATTTTGGTTCATATGATTTATATTTAAGCAGATGGTTAACTTCCTGTGTGGAAGAGAGTGTACCGACATTCTGTGTACATTTCCCTCGAAGTGAAGAATTAGAAGGAAAAGGCAGTTCTTCCTTACGGCACACGATCAGTGAAGTATCCCAACGGTAGGCCGATTCCTTGTATTATAACGATGATTTCCTGAAGGATAATTTTTTTGGCAGCTACAGTTTCCTTCCATTGCATGTGTGTATGTTACTGAGCTTCTACAGCGCCATCGCGACATAACACTTTTCTGGGCACTGTCCGAAACACGTTCAGTGTAAAGTACAAGTAAGTTGTGTACTATGATACGTGGTTACATTTTTCTCATATCCCACTCATGTGTTAGACCCTTAACGAAAACTATAGTGGACTAGTAATGGGTGTCAATGTAAGATTGTGCTTTCAGTCTCGATTCCTTCTGTGACATTTCGCGCGTAATTTTGAATAAAAAAACTGAACAAATTTCGATATACTCTAAGCACGTTTTAATATCCTGCCTTGATGGTGTGTCTGTCTGTCCACTGTCGTGTAGGTTGATGGCTGCCAGCAATGGTCACGATCACATAGTACCTTTGAATGAGACGATCGATTTTAACATACTTTTGTATATAATTGTGATTATTACTACTGGTACGATGCCCTTGAAACTTAGCATTAGGTTTTAGTGATTAATCCCGGCAGTTTTGCTCCGTATTGTATCTCCTGTATCATACATCGTAGAAGTCAGGTTCCTTGTTAGCATATTTGAAATAAACTGTGACTTACGTTTGAAATTTTCGTAAGATAATTTGCATGGAAAGGGTGGAAAAGAGTGAAAATTTTGATTCTATTGCGTTGTGTTCGTGACGACGCAAAAGAAGACGCTGTTGTTAAATGTATTTGTAACCTGCTGTACCTAATAATTATTACGAGTGTCAACACAACGTTTTACTAATAGGCGGATCCAAGTTCCTCCTTCAGCTTCTGCCTTTCCCTTTGACTCTGTTTGGAAACACGTTTTGTATATCCTGTGGCAGAGATGAGCATTTCGTATGACGTGATATTGTTCTGAACAAGGTTCTTATGGTCTCAAAACATTGTAACACGCTTTATGTATGTACATTGTATCGCTATAATGCCGATTTGAAATCTAATGTGATACTGAAGTTCCCGTTCTTGTGGGATATGACTCCGCATCACTGAATAGTCGATTCTTTAATTTTTGAAACCACCAAATCTTTAATTTTTGAAACCACCAAACAGTTGCCAGAATCTAAAACTGGAAAGGGATGCTACTAGTACAATTATTTTGCGCCACTGCTACTCTGAACATTTGGTCTGTTGTTAGCAGTGTATTGAGGCCACAACCTTTGGCCATAAAATTCATATGGGATGTAGTGATGCCAATGACAGAAGGGGATGTACTGTCTCAGGGGATTCTTGCCTAGAGATTGGCGCGTGCTCTTCAATTTATTTGTTATATCCTTGGAGCTCAATTCAAGCATACAGTACTTGTTTATAACCAATTTGCCGTACAGAAACAAGTTTTGAAGTGCAGTTGTGAACAAGAAATGTTGTTTTAATATTACTTTTATGTTTTTGGGGGAGGACTTCCCGTTGTGTTTATGAAATTAAAAACAAATCTTTAGAGTTCCGCCAAACACAATTTCGTTGCTTTATTTAGAAACATGGCAACATGTTTCGTTCTAAAAGACCATCATCAGGCCATCATTACAACAATTCTAAATTTAAGGTGAAATGCGGTACAAATTAAATTAAATTAAATTAATTACAAAGTTTATATAAAAGTATATAAAATCATTGGGTTGGTAAAACCCTGGCCTGTAATTATGTTAAAGTTGTGTACAACAGAGTAGGGTTATTAAAATTTTGAAATGAGATGTTTATGTTTTTAAAATTTGTTATTGTTTAAGAACTTGTTATTGAGTCACCAGCATTGGCTACGCTATGTAAAACACGTTGAATATCTTGTGCTATAGGCGCCGAATTTTCAGACGGCAGTAGATGTGTCTCTCCGGTAGTCTTGATGACTATTCCTTGGATGCTATTTATATTCAGGTAACTGCCTTTTGAGGAATGTCGTATTCCGTTAACTGATATGTTCTAAAATGGAAGATCACGTTAATTTATAAGGCTTATCGGAGGATCGGCGCGATGGGATTATGCATAGCGTGATAAATGTACTTTGTGATAAATGTGGTTGTTAGTCGAATGTCAAAATGCATGATGTATTGGTAATATTATTGGCCTCTTTCGTTTCGAAACTATGTTCATGGAAAAATTCAGATACAAAAGAACGCTGTAATTATATTTCTACTGTTCTGTTTAACCATTTAAAGACGAAGCGCGGGCTGCTTTATTTAAAGAAGCAGTTCGTACCGCGCAGTAAACACTTTTCACCTCGGTTGTAAAAACCAATCACCCTGTGTCGTATGGGGCAAAAGTCGCTGTTTATTCTGAGATAAATACAAAGCACATAAATACAGTGTGTGAGCAGAATGTAAAATTCTTGAATATTAAGCCTGTTGGGGCATCACGTAACCAGTAGGCTTTAGAAGGTTAAAATACATTATCTCACTTTCTTTTACTGAGGAACTCGAGAATTTAGTATGGAGACGTCATAATGCTTCATGTTATCATTTTGGTGGTAATCATCCCGTTGTGTTCAGTCAGATATATATATTGTTTAAAGGAACTGCCCTTGCAGTAGCTTACAGGACGAAAGTCGCTATTGAAAATTTATTAAGAATAAGACAAGGCAATGATCGCGATACGAGTATACAAAACAATTGGCATTTACCAGCTGCGATGTCCATACTGTAATAAAATATATAGAGGACAGACTGGTAGAACCTTTTATCACGGATTTAACGAACATTTTAGGAACTGCAAAATCACAACAGGAAATCAAAGTCTGCCCAGCATTTACGAGATAATAATCATTCCATAGGGCCGGTCGAAGGGATCGTGAATATTGTACAAGTTATAGAAAGGTGGGTTTCGCTTGAATATTGAATTGTAATGCGTGTTCAAATAGACTAAATAAGACAATCAGATCAATGACGGAAGTACAGTCACGCCAAATATTTTACTTGATACAATCATCCAGAATGACGCCAGTCTGTGACGCGTCGTCAAACTACCCTGTTTCGACAAGGCAGTCGGCCTCAGTATTAAGTTGCCACACATGTAGTCAGCATCAGTAATGTAATGCAGAGCGTAAAAAGCAGGAACGAACAAAATTTTAGGTAAACTACACATAACAGATTTGATAACATTAAAACTTGCTTGTTGATATCAAGGGAGTTCGATAAAGGCAATATTTTACTACTATTGTTACAGGTCATTAAAAAAGATAACAAAAATGTGGAGACGGCCTATACAAAGCACGTAAAAGTTAGCAACACAATCATCAAATAAGCCCATCGACACGCACGTAAGATTAACCTGCGCTACACATTAAGAATGAAAAGCGAAGCAACAGTCAAGATAAGTGATTAGCTAATTAATGTATTCAATATATGGATTTTTGACTATAAAACGTTTAACTTAACTTTTAACTCAGCTTTAGCCTTTACTTTATTGGGGATCATCAGTGTGGATTTCGACGCAACAAGTCAACTGCTAGTCATATATTCTGCAATCGTCAAGTACTTGAGAAAAAATGTGAATAAAATGAGACAGTGCATCAGCTATTTATAGACTTCAAGCCTGTGATTAGTTAGGAGTGAGGTCTTGTATAATATTCTCGTTGATTTTGGTAGACCCGTGAAAATGGTAAGGCCAATAAAAATGTGCCTGAATGAAACCTATAGTAGAGTCCAATTAGGCAAACATTTGTCTGAAATGTTGCCAATTAGGAATGGTTTGAAACAAATAGACGCTTTATCTCCATTGGTTTTCAACTTCGGTGCAGAGTACGCCATTAGGACGGTTCAGGTAAACCAGGATGGTTTAAAAGTGAAAGGTAGATATCAGCTTCTTTATGCTGATGGTAATATATTGGGCAGAAGCGTAATACTATAAAGAAAAACACAGAAGCTAGAGTAGTTGCTAATAAGGAGAATGGACTAGAAGTCAATGCTGAAAAAAACATAGTCGTGTCTCGAGATCAGAACGCACGATGAAGTCACAATATGAAGTCTAATAATAGTTCCTTTGAAAGGGTGGGAAAGTTCAAATATTTGGGAACAACATTAATGGATCAAAATCCTAAAGGTAAAGGTAAAGCAGTCCCGTTACAGGCCTGGAATGGCCCAGAGGGTTCCAGGAAGTTAAGATTCTCAGATTACATGACAACGGTACAGGATGGTGGTAAGGTTGTCAGCCCCACGCACCGGCCGCCTTTACCCCCAGGAAATGTTCCTGGTACTCATTTCTTATAGAGGCTGAGTCGACCTCAGGGCCATAGTGCGATCGGAAGGATTATGTCAATAAAAAATTCCAATGACACCATCTGGAATCGAACCAGCGACCTTCCGATTTGTATCACAGCACCTGGATCAAAATCCTATTCAAGAAAAAATTAAGAGCATTTGAAGTCAGGAAATTCTTGCTACCATTCGGTCCAGAATCTGGTCTTCCAGTTCGCTATCCAGAAACATAAAGATTAAGGTATACAGAAAGATAATTTTGCCTGTTGTTTTGTGTGAGTGTGAAACGTTGTCGCTTACATTGAGGGGAGGAACGGAGGCTCAGGGTGTTTGATGATAGAGTGTTCAGAAGACGTTATAGGCCTAAGAGGGACGAGAATCAAGGAAGTGGATAAAACTATGTAATGAGGAGCTTAATGATCTTTACTCCTCGTCAAATATTATTCGGTTGATAAAATGGAGAAGAATGAGATGGGCGGACCATTCAGCATATATGGGGAAGAGAAGAGGTACATACAGGGTTTTGTTGGGAATCTTGAAGGAAAGAGAATACTTTTAAGACCAAGGCATAGATGGGAGAATAATATTAAGATGGATCTTCAGGAATTGGAATGAGGGGCATGAACTGAATTGATCTGTCTCAGCATAAGGACAAGTGGCGAGCACATGTAAACGGGTTAATGAAGCTTCCGATTCCATAAATCGCGGAAATTTCTTACTAGCTGAACACCGGTTAGCTTCTCAAGAAGGAATGTGCTTCATAAATTAAGTAAGTAAGTACATTAGTAAGTAAGTTTAAGCTTGGATGAATATCAGTTATTTTTGTAAAGCTAAATGAACATCTCTGATCAAATCCCTTCTAGCAATAGGCCTTCATCTGGAAACATAATTGTATCGATTCATTACTGCTTACTATTTTGCCTTGAAACCGATACATTTTAATGAAATTTATTTATTCTTTTATTTTTTTAATTATTGTGATGCGAGCCTAGGAAGTGTCTTTTTGAAACCTGTACCTCATTCCATTGTACTTGTACTTCTTACACGCATGGGAATTTCATTATCATGTACTAAGGACGTGGAGCGCTAGATGGTAGCACAAGTCATTGTTTCACTGTTTCAGATAAATGTAATCATGTAGTGTCATAAATATATTTTTTTTAACAATTACATATTTGATTGTATAAAATTGTGTAGTAGTGGGAGATGTTTCCAGTGATGCACATACGCGGTCGCCTACCGTCTGCTGTCACAGATACTGTGCTTATACTTTTGGGAGGTAACATAGGAGCATACGGAGAGGCACCCAAACAGGATTCGAACTTGCTGCTGCATTGCTCATCGCTGAGAGTGCGGCTAGTAGGGTCAGCTCTCTTGCTGTTCTGTGAACACTGATTGTATGTCTGAGTGTATTAATAATGTCGTCTCTCCTTACAAATCCCTTCTACACCGGCATTTTTTTCTAAACGCAGTACGTATATTCGCGTTTCATGTCCTTTCGCTCGGACAGTTCAGTAGAGGCTGAGAATCCATTGGAGCCTTTTTTTAAGAATTTGATCGTGCTACTTCGCAGTGATGCGTCATTTCCGGCCCCATCCTTGCTAGAGGAAGCCCACCATGGGTTTGGTTTCTGTGGAGATAAGGCACGTAGATGTGTTACCATCATCTTGGGAAATTGAAGCTGTGTATAGAAGACCACTGGCCATTACCACGGGGTTACGCGGCTTTTGGTAATACGGTGAGGCAGGGGAACCAGTGGTAGATCGGCTGCACGGTCTAACTGCTGAAGAATGCCATGCGACGTTCAGGAATCTCAGTAGGCCTCCTACATGCTCGTACTATTCGGCAGATGTCACTGTTAGCCAGTGCACTTTATTCGACCGCAAAAGAGTAGGTCTATATCAAGTCCGTTGTGTATGGTCGGATTACACAGGCATATGTATGAATGACGCAGCATAAATCGTTCGCTTGATTTGCGAATCGTGACTGGAGTTTAAAACTGTACTACACATTTTAAAGTTCCCACTTTTCTCACACGCATACTTCATTTGAATTCATGTTCTCTTTTTTTTTTTTTTTTTGGGATAATTTTTTATTTCCGATTTTTTTTTTTAGATTTATTTTCTTTTTTTTTTATCTATTAAATTTTATTAAATTTTTTTTTTTTTTTTTTTTTAAATAAAAAAATTTAAAACAAAACATATTTAA
>Ga0136643_10015135_pt1 | contig 11592 bp, 8 predicted proteins | sample TergutLab28metaG_FD_96883 | JGI IMG/M metagenome (GOLD analysis project Ga0136643, IMG submission 96883) | Labiotermes labralis P1 segment gut microbial communities from Petit-Saut dam, French Guiana - Lab288 P1 (version 3) (version 3) | ecosystem: Host-associated > Arthropoda: Insects >...
AAGAAAGGCGTTTTTTTTACAATACATTTGTTTTTTTTTTTTACATTTTATTTTTTTCACATTAATTATTTGCTTTTTGGTATTTCAAAATTTTTTTTTGTCCCCCTCTCTTCCAAAAGGCCCCCCCCCCCCCTCACATATTCCTTTCTGTAAGGTTGGAGAGCGTGGCCCTTTTTCTTTTCTAGTTCATTGTTTGTAATCATAAATATCTATCCATTGTTGCAGATAATGTGGCAGTTTGTGCAGCACAGTTGGCAGTGGTTGCTTGGTCAGCTGGAAGCCCTAGAGCCAAGTGAGGAGGCCCCTGCTGCTCCACCCCCTGTCCCAGCCGTTGCATCTCGACCTGCTCGTACCAAATTGTTGCACACTATGTTCCATGTGGGGAACAAGCAATTTGACCAGGTAAAGTGCCATCATATTATGGTGTTGTTAGTATAACTGGCAATTATATAAATTCAAGAGAGAATTTTACCTGTTTTATTGTGGTTTTTTTAACTCTGTGAGATATAGTGACTACTTCTTTGCCTGGATTGTTTTATATTAAGGGGACATAATGTTTGCTTTCAAATTATATTACATATTTTAGCCTTTTCACAATGTTCCGTTGGATATTTGTTTGGGTTGGTAGTAACAGTAACTAACTCCTTGATATATACTTTTTCTTTGAGAAGTAGAGCATTTTTTAGCTCTCAGGAAATTTCCAGCTTTTATGGAAACTGAGCAGCCACAGCTGGACTAAAAAGTAGCTCCAAGAAAACAAGTGAGCTATGGATAAATTCAGAGATTACTCCACATATAAATTTATATAATGTAGGTACTGAAATAGTCAAACTATTGGCATATCTAGGTTGCGTTGTAATGGTACATGTAGGAGCACTCCAAGATGGTAAAGCACAGATCAAGGAGGCATATGGGACCTGTGTAGAATCGCACCCATTGTGGAAGAATAAAAATATATTGATGAACACCAAGTTTCATATATTTAGTAGCAATGTTAAGTTAGTACTGCTGTATAGGTGCAAAACATGGAAAGTTACTATCCAAATAACAATTAAATTACAAAGTTTGTTAATTGATGTTTGTGAACAATAATGGGCATAAGATGGCTTAAGATAATAAGCAATACCTTGCTGAGGGAAACTGCTGGAGAGATGCCTATAATATTACAAATTAGAGTGAGAAAATGGCAGTGGATCAGTTATACTCTTGAAGAATGGGGATGAAGCCACTGAAAAACAGGGAGACAAAAGGAGAGGAAGACTGAAGGAAACCTGGAAAAGGACTGTTTCGGAAGCAGAAAAATGTGGCAAAACATAGAATGAAGGTAAGAGGTTGGCAGGCCACAGGGTCAGATAGAGATGCTTCACAAATACCCTGTGTTCCTAATGGAACAAGAGGATATACTACTACTACTACTACTACAAGCTTAATTGCAGTGTTCACAAAAGCACCCTTTTTGACCCTGTCCTGGGCAATTTCAGTCCAGTTCACATATACTCGTTTATGCTTCTCTAAGATGCACTTTAACATTATCCTTCCATCTGTGCCAGGAACTCCAAAGCTCCAAAGTGGCTCCTTCCTTAAGATTTTTCAAGCAAAATTAGTCAAACATCGCAAATTGTGACACTCCTCATCATGTTATTGTCTCTTCCATCTACCTCATATCACACAACACAGTATATTAACTGGTTGCAGGGTGTACAACCACAGAATTTTGGTTTGATTCCCAGTAGGGTCAAGCGATTTATTGCTCTCCAAAGCATCCAAACCACCTCTGGGGCCAACCCAACTTCTTGTGCCATGGGTACCAGCAAGTCTTTCTGTGGGGATATAGTGGCCAAGGTGCAAAGCTGACCACTCAGACCTGTATGGTGCCACAATACAAACAAGTGGAGGTATACATCCATTCCTCCAGTGTACTTTTGTGATTTTCAAAGGGATAATTGTAACTTTAGTTGCAGCCAATCTGTTTGTATATTGTCACACTGGGCATTTTGTTTTGCAGAACATTATGTTACTGGAAACCATATGCACTGGTAGTATGGTAAGGAATTTCAGTACTTAATCTTCACCAGTGTTTGTCCTGCAACAAGTAACTGTTACTGAAACAGACTGTATTCATCAGCTGTTGGCAGGGACTTGGGAAATCGACTGGAACAAACTGCTTCAAACTCCTCTGTCACTGACACCAGCACATCTTTGGAAACAACTGTCAAACCGTTCAGAGTTCTGTGAATCACCATCTATGCTGAGTGAACATGATACAACCGTTGTCACTATGCTGTCTGAAATGTTCCAGTCTTCAACACCCACACCATTACATCAGCACTTATAGGGATTACACAGTGAACCTGGTTCAAGACTGTTTTCATTTCTTCTGAGTCACAGAAAAAAATAATAAATGAATTTACTTTTTTTTATTTTGTTCATATATATATGTATATGTATAGAGGGTTATGCTGTCACTATTTTGGCTTGTTCATAAAGTTACAGGAAAAATCTTACTACATACAGCATAAACCCAGAATAATGTGGCTTGTTATTGAATGTTCTGAAGTGTAACATGAGAAAAGTCATGTTTGCAGAAAACTATTATGCATGTTGAGAGGACAAAATATGCAGCTTCTTATATCAAGTTCTTCACATGACCCATTCCCCCTCTGCTGACATGAGTAGCAAACATGTATGTGTGAAGCAGGTACATTCTACACTGAATGAACTGAGCAAGGTGGCTTGTGCTAATGCTTCTAACTTGTATTTTGGAAGTTTTGAGTTCGAATCTCATTGAGATCACTAGTTCTGACAGTTTCTCATGGTTTTCCTCTTTTCCTCCATGCAGATGCTAGGATGTTTCTGCATTGTAGCCATGACCAAAATCATTTTGGACCTACATGAAAATATTCTTGACATCTTTAAATTTTCGGTGGTCTTTGTTGCATGACATGTCTCGTCTGTATCTACATACGTCAGAGTTGCACGGTATCACCTCCTGAAATTTTCTGTCAGGGTGGGTCACGTGATAAAGCTTACTCTCTTATGTGCTTCTCTCATATCTCTGACTATCCTTGGTTTATCTTCCCTCACTTTGCTCATTGTGTCCTAGGACTCCACACTCATAACTTCGTAAGCATCTTCACTTCCGATACTCAGAAAGAAATTCGGTTATGATTCACCTGCAACATCTTTCTTAATTGGCCTTCTTTTCTGCCTCACATTTGCTTGACATCCTAGTTTTAAATTTTATTTCTTCATTTTCCAATGCTTCATAGGAACTTAATGTCTAAAATCTATAATCCATTTGTACCTTTCTTAATAATACATGTAATATATTATTACTGTATTATTAAAAATACATCTATTAATAATTATATTAGGAATGTATGGAAAACACCTCTGTAAAATGCAAACTGCATTATAATTTTGGATTATTCCTGCCCTTCATAATCTACATTATTTTGTGGTTGTTTGTATAAGCAAAGTTAGTTTGAAGTGTATGAAAACTAGTGGGTATCATATCTGTTGATGAAAACAGCACATGTAAAAACAAGCTGTTCTGTCCTTCTGTAGTATCAATTACTTTGGAACAGGAGCACAGTCTGTTATGTTCATATGACAAATTATGAAGAAATATTATACACAGTGTGAGGGAAACGTTTTGAAGTGTATATTTAACCTTATGGCCTGTACAGGATATTGCTACAACAGTTTGGTTCAACTGGCTGTCTTGCATCTTTTCAATGTCAATTCTACTACCCCCACCTTAAAATCCAGCCACCCACTCCATAAAATGCCCTTTTCCTAGACAGTAACGATTACTATCAGTTTGGAAATAAACACTTTAAAAATCCTAAGCTCATTGCATCAGATGATACAGCATCATATTTATTCATATACTACATTTATTTCAATATGAAATGCAGAGGTTAAAATCACGTCTGCTCCCCTTATATGCCTTTATGATGTGGACAGTGAAAACTTTAAATTTACCCAATTTTGGGAAGATTAGAAAGGCAATTGAAAAGTGTCTGTACTATTAACAGAGAGTTCATTCACCTTCCTGAATTTTTACATATCAGCTACTACTTCCTTTTACCCTATCTGTGAAAGACTTTGGCTTTCATGTGGCCCCTAAAATGGACATTGTAACTCTATTCAGTCAAATCTTAATCCACTTGTAGCATATGGTATCTTCATTCTCCAATAGAATTCTTGTCCAAGGGTTTTTGGTGACCTTTGGTGCTGTGTTGTGAGTGGAGAAACAAACCAGCAGGTAAGAGTTTTTATCTTGAAAGCACTATTGTAGCCAGTTGCATTGCTAGAAGATGAGGGATACCCACTGTTGCCTTATTTACTGGGACCATACTCACTGAGAAGCTTGCTCAACAAGAAACATATTTTTAACTACACATCTGCTACAGCTTCAAGAAGTGTAGAATGTGTTTTTGACATAATGTGTCCAAATTCCAGTTTTCCTTAAACATATCAAGACAGATGAGCATATTACAGCTTCAGTTGCCAAAACTAAATGCAGTTTTCATCATTGTTTCTGGAACGTGAGAAACTGACTTAATTTACTTAAGTAGGGAGACAAGGCAGATTTTTTCTGACAAACAGCTTAATTTCCCAGCTGACACCCAAAATGCCAGAGAAACATTTTTTAATTACTTTAGCAACATGCAACCAGTGCTATGGTAAAACTATCACTGCACATATGTATTTTCTGATGAGTTATGGCAGCCACACACACACAAACCTGTAATTATATATTTTGACTAATTTCAATCTCAGAGGCCATACTGTGGCTGAGGTGGTTAGTCATTGGCCTGTCACCATGGAGAACCAGGTCCAATTCCAGGTTAGTCATGTGAGATTTGTTGTGAACAGAGTGGTACTGGGACAGGTTTTTGTCTGAATATTTTGGTATTCCTGCATCAGTATTGTTCCACCAATGTCCCAAACTTATCTTCATCTTCAGGCTGCTTGTGGCAGAAGGACAAGTGGGCAGTGCCTAGGAATCTTCAAATTAAGCAACACTTCCTGAAATTGGAAGCACTAGAGAGAAGAGTATTTTCTTTTCAGTCATAAAAAGGGTTGGATCTTTTACATCATCTAGGTGTATGGCATGATAGAAGAGAATAGTTGTATCGGAAGAGAATTATTTGTAATATCTTGGATCTTATACAGTAATTGAGTTGATCTGAGTATATGGGACTTAATCCACTGTCTGTTTTTACAGAATGGGCATTCATCAATAAAGGGTTTGTTTTATAAACCCACATGATGGCCATGGTCCAAGATATTAAAGGCAACTGTGATGCATCATCATCAAAAATGTGCAGAAATGATTTCTTTGTGCTTCTAGTATAGGCAAATGTTGGGGCCCACCCAGCATCCTATCCAGCATGTACCAAAGGACTATTTGTCGAGATGAGGTGAAGAGGCTGGAATGTGATTCTTAACATTCCATCTGACAACAAAATAGGAATGTGTGGAGCCACAGCCTGCTTCTACTTGTGCATGGGCTTTTGTGGTGTAGTGAATTTGACTTTTACATTTTGACCTACTACGTTTACATTGTATCTCCAATATCAAATGTGATCCCCAATTCAAATTTATCTTGTAGTTTTTGAGATTAAACATGTGAAGACATAATGGCATCCAGGGCTGGTGCAAGCCTAACTGCCACCCATAGTGGACAGAATTCCTACATGCCACCCCCCTTCAGTTGAAAATCCACAACAGTTTCATAACCTAGTCCCAGTTAGTAACACAAAATACCCAGACACAAAAATCTGGATGATAATGTAGTTCTTGAAAAAGTTTTGTATACATTATTGCATAGTATTGAGATGATTGCCAATGACCACAATGTGAACAAGAGAATGGAAGAAATAAATTTTCATTAACCCTTTGAAGACTAACCATTGTGAAACTACTTTTCTGTCCAATGCTTCCCCCTACCACAAGAGGTTGCTTTGTCTGAAGGTTACCAGGTCTTGCATATTTGTCCTGATAAGAGTAATATTATGAATTTATTGAAAGCTACTGACCAGGGAAACCTGAAGTTTGAAGAGAACTTGTCCTAGTGCCACAATCTAACATGGACTGGCCCAAGATTGAACTTGGGCCTACATGGTGGTAATCATATTCAGTATGCACACACATATTCAGTTCATACTTCAAAGAGACCACAGTGTGTATCCATTAGAAGGACCTAACAGTTAATCTGTCCAGGTAAACAAACCTGGTTATTGTGAGAATTATACAAAATACATAAATATTCATGTGGGAAAAATGCACAGATTTTACTTTTAAACCTGGTGGTATGTACAATGACCACAACATTTTTTAAAGGGTTAAAACAACAAACAAAGCAACAGTTTACAAAATGTGCTGCCCCAGGAAGTCACACCAGCCCCATTTGTGCCATTACATGGTCACTGTATATCCTTTGTGCAAACAATGCATAAAAATATGGATCACTAAATACTGTATATCCCAGTGAAATTTTGTGCTACAAGTCACACCTGTACATAACTCAATGAAGCAGTGTCCTTGAGAAGAATACAAATGAGTGATAAGCTACCTGAATTAATAAAATGCAGGAATGACAAAAGAACATACCTTCTAAGGAATACACATGTCAGGGAAAGGAAACATAATATCCTGCAAGGCCATCAACGCTGACCTAGGTCTACAAATCTACATGGACATACCAGTTTTAACATCCCTTAATTTTTAAAAGGTATATTTTTAAAAAATGTAAAGTTTTATTGTTCTACGTACACATTTTTTAATTAACGGTCTTACCTTATATGTATTTTCTGTGATATGTAATTTGAGATCTTGCTTTGAACATAAATATTATACAATAGATGAGGTATTTTTATGTGGCAAGTTTTTGGAAGTAACTTTTTGCCTGATGGCTGTACATTAGTCAAAACATGTAGCACAGTAACATCAGTATATGAAAAGTATTGTGGTTGACATTCCCTTCTCTTCCTACACTTTTGTATCTTTCTCATTATGCAAGTCCCACTTTTCTCTACTAAGTAGATATTTCTGTTTTATTTATTTTCTTTTGTGTTATTTCAGTGCCAATTTGCCACATAAATATACCATTGTAAGGTTGAGAACTAGTCATTTCTTACCGGTGTTTCAGCACAACCTGTCAGTCCCATCCTCAGGATTTAAGAATTCAAAAGAAAGCCCCTAGCCCCAAAATGGAGTTCATACAGGGAATAGTATGGGCAGTGAAGTCTCCATAGTATGGTGTCAGCCAATAGAGTTGTAAGTGTATGGATGGAGGAGGGTAGTGTGGTAGTCAGTGCAGCTGTGATTGAAGGAATTCTAACCTGTGTCATAGCGAGACACAGGAGAATGCTCACAAGAGCAAAATGGAAGGACTGAAAGAAATTATTTGACTAATCAATAGATAATCTAAAACAGAACAATAGAAGGGAGAAGTCAGAGCCCAGCTATTGTATGGTAAAAATACCACATGCGTAGCTGGGTACTCTGGACTTGATAGTGGAGTAAAGGGCAGGGACAAGACAGAGGAAATAGAAGTAGAACAGAACAAATGAGTAAAAATCAGTATGACAAATGGTAATAAATAGCAAAATACAACAAAAAAGAGGAGGGGGTAAATGTCATAGTCCAATGGTACTCCATGGTAAAATTACCACATGCAGGGAGATCAAGGAACATAATTATGTGGACTCAAGGACAGGGGAAAACCTAAGGGAGGTAGGAGCTGAAAACAACATTTCAGCGACACTGAAATTCAGAGGAGGGATGTAATCTCTCAGTACTTAATCAAGGTACAAAGGGACCGGAGTAGAAGTGTCTGAGCAGCACAGGAAAGGTGGAAAATGAAACAAGAGGGTAAAAGAAGAAATTGGTAAATAATACAGGGAAGGGAAGGGGAGATACAAAATGACAGTATAAATGGTAGTGAATTGGAAAAAAAGGAAAAAGCTGTCTGGGCCCCGGGTGGAATATCTGGTAGGGTGTAGTACTGTAGAAAGGTGTTTGGGAAGTTAAAGCCGTTTCAGCCTTAAGAAAGAAGATAGAGTTGGGGGCCCCTAAAAGGGCCGTAAGCTAGTCATCGCTACTAAGGCTACTGGCTTTCCTTTGGATTCTTGAACCCTGAGGACAAGTCGAATGTGGCTCCGAAACGTCGGCAAGAAATAATCACTACTCGTGCGTAATAACCCAGAGAAGTGTAGGTCTCAGCTACTTCGCGGCGGAAGATCGCACAAGCTGTTCTAACGTTGCACGTGGTTGTAAGCATGGATCAAAGTTCTACTCATGGCTGTTTTTATCTTTGGTTAGGACCATGCTGGTGACACCGCGCGGGTCTCGTTTCCGTAGCACGGAATTTCACAACCTCTTTGACCACAGAATATCTGGTGTGATGTGGAAATATCTTTGATCACAGAATATCTGGTGTGAAGAGGAAGAAAGTAAGTATGAATTCCGTAATGCTGTCTAAGTTACGCTATGTACCGTTTTATCAATGAAAGTTGGAGCTTGGTCGAGGTGAAGGTGATAGAAAAGGCCGTTTGATTTAATTGGATCTTTTGCCAGCGAGTCTTATAGCTTGTGTATTTGTATAATATAGGTTGACGAGTACGTCGTTACAAAATGTGGTGCAACTTGTAGGAAACACGGAGCCACGCCGGAAAAAGAAGAGAAATGAGGTTGTAATGGACAGTACAAGCACTGGTGTGTAATGCATTACTGGTATTGTATTTTTTAGTGCTTGTGTGTAGGTATTGTGTTTAAGAATATTCAAGTACCCAGATTAAGTGACGGTGTTTAACTTCAATGTCAATTCAGATGAAGATACCCGTTCTCAACACTTCTAGTGAGGTTGCGTATAGTCACCAGTAAAATTAATTCGTATTATGCAGGACAACGTGGAAGTCGTTACGAATTATCACAATTTTATATACATCTGTTGCCATCAGGCAGTGCATGCCCCAGTTCATCTGCTTCCCTTGCCCATTTCTTGTTTGCCATTGTGTGGTGGTAAGTGGCAGCTAATGTCTTGATCTTCGATAAGAAAGTTTTCCAGAATGAGCTCCTTAGGTGGAATGGATTAAATTTAGACACATAACTGCCTTCAGAAATGTAATTTTCACGTTTCGTAAGGTTGCTTTATTGTGTTCTGGGAGGTGATGCCACATCAGTTGTATGTTGTGTCAGTATCAGCACATTTTCACCCAGAAGAGGGTCAGGGCCATATCTAGTGATGTGGGCCCACGTGACTTATATCATGTATAGCGTGGACTGCTGCCATAGCTCTCGTTTATATGAATCTTGGAGACGGCTCTTTTTATTGGGTTTGAATAGTTCAATATGTGCAGATTCTCATGGCCAAAATTTATTATATTTGTCACAGCAACTCAGCCCCCCCTTCCTAAAAACCATCTGTACATTTTTGTAATTATTCATTTGCAGGTCATTGTCTTTTGCCTATTGCTTGAGTTTGTTGGGAGCCTTTTGTAATTTTTCAGTATCATTTGATCCTGTCATGTCACTGGCAAGCATGTATAGTGATGGCATCATTTTCTTTTCTCTTCACTGTATGCTGTTGCTGCATTGAAGAGTAATGGGCCAAAATGATTGTCTTGCAGGACTCCATTTGTCTTCAGTATGTACCCAGATTCTTTTACACTCGCTGATTTTTACTACATTGTACTCTAGTACATATCTAATTCTTGCAGTCATTGAGTAGTCTGTGCCTGTCAATTGTTCCAGTTTCATGAACAACTTGCACCTGTTGAACAGACTAAAAGCCTTCATGTGGTCAATGAAGATGGCATAGAATGTCCCTCTTTGCTGGTGTATGCTGTCATCCTTATCATCCAGTAGATCCTTCAGTGCCTGTATTGTTGAGCAATTCTTCCTAAACCCAAACTGCACATCCAGTGTTCATTTACTGTGAGATACTTGAATCAACATTGTTGATTTCACAATGACCATTCCATTTTTGGCATTATCATCTTGTTGCTTCACCTTTTACGTATGTCTCTGTTTCTGCAATGATTATTATTTATAATGAAATAGGAAACAGCAAGCAAAGGCGTTTTCATTAAAGAGTGAAAACAAACTATTAATAGTTTTCAGAACAGTGATGTGATCTTAAAAATGGTTGCATTTTTGTGTGTTCCATATTCTCTTGGTAGGTAAATGGAATTAAATTGATGTTCCACATCTTCCTCATATTTTAGGTTCTTTGTGGATCATGCTAAATCATGTAAGGAGTACACTATTTTCAACTTAGTTTTGTCAACATTTTGTGCTGCAGTCTTTACTGCATTAGGTAATTTACTGTTTCAGTAGTTCATTCTTCTGCTCCTTAGTTTTATAATTTCATTACAGTTCAGATCAATTCAAATTATTGCATTTCATGTCAGAGGAGGTGCTGATGTTATAGCGTACAATGTTAGAAATCAGTAATGAAATTATATGATGCAATGTAAGCATGTTAGAATTAAAGGATAGACATAGACTTATATATATATATATTTGTATATTTATTCATTTACTTATTATTCTGTGATATTAATTGGAATTTTGTCTGGGAATAGATGTTAACTGTGTGAGATTTGAGGTTTTTCCTAATTGTGACTATGAAGATGAATGCCATTGCAGTCTTGGCAAAATTCACCACGTTTTCAGAGGAGTCTAGTTTTTTTGTCTTGAGAGTAGGAGAATGATTTTATTGTGCTTGAGTGTTTAAGATGTAGCTTTTGGTGCTTTCTTGTACCTGACTCATGGTCATTTTGACAGTTACTGATTTGGTACAGTAAGACACTTATTCGGTTCATGGAAAGTATTGAATACTTATCAGTTGTGTAGGTGCAGATATGTTACCTGTGGGGAGTGGAGATAGAGCAGACAGTAATGATGATTCACCTGACATGTTTGCTGATTGTTCACTGCAAGATGAAGAGAGCTCTTCTGTTGTGAAAGTGCAGATTGAAGGTGAGGTCTGAGCCAGGTGTCTTCGACGTTTGGTTACCACTTTCCTAACAGACTCTTATGGTAATTTTTCATTTGTTGCGTGTTTTAGTACATGAGTCAGAGCACTGCAGTTTGGTGTATTTAAGCTAACAGTCAGTATATTAAAAGCAGTGAATCCAAAACTGTATGTTGCAGGAATATTCATTAGCAAAATTTTCTGACAATGTAAAGCACAAGCTTTTGCTTGTTAAATCATTTTTGTGGCATTTTAGGAACTGCTGTGTTAGTGGTTCAAATCACATAGTACAGGTAGAAAACAAAAATGGAAATAAAATCGTATTATACATTTCACTGTTTCTTTTCAAACTGGGATCAGTAAAGAATAGACATCCTGTAGGGGAAGTTAGAGAGCCCTTGCTTTTTCATCTCGCACACACATGTGCACATGAATATACAGGGTGTCCCAGGAGGAATGTTCCAGACTTCGGGAGTGTGTTCCTTATGTTAAAGTATACCGATATAACCCAAAACACCTATGTCCAAAGTTGAACGGTTACGGAGATAATGGCCAGAGAAAAGTGTGGTCTTCTTGCGGGTCCACACACTGTACCTGTC
>Ga0136643_10015136_pt1 | contig 11592 bp, 10 predicted proteins | sample TergutLab28metaG_FD_96883 | JGI IMG/M metagenome (GOLD analysis project Ga0136643, IMG submission 96883) | Labiotermes labralis P1 segment gut microbial communities from Petit-Saut dam, French Guiana - Lab288 P1 (version 3) (version 3) | ecosystem: Host-associated > Arthropoda: Insects >...
TAATACAGGAACCAAATACGTTAGAATTATGAAACAAACTGCATTTTGAAGAGAAAGAAACGGAGAGTATATACCATGTTTAAAATATTCAGTACATATATTTGTTGAATAAATATATAAAATTCAACTTTAGAAATTAGCGGTGCGGTACGACCACTATAGTTGACATGAGGCGTCAAAAGGTTAAGCGTACATTGCAGTCGCATTTGATGCTAGGAATGTTTCTTTGACAACGTGGCATAATTCAAAACTCGCGTAATTCCGGACTAATTTTTCCGTGGGAGTGGATATAGAGTGGGGGGATGTATTATCGTGTTTTTGCTGTTAAGCACACTTTTTAATGAGGATATAAATAATTAAGTAACATAATTTAATTGAATGAGAGTTCAGTGCATCAAATATTTAGAAAAAGTTATCCTCTTTCGGCTGTACTGAGGGAAAAGAAGATGCAACAGGCGCCGAATTATGACGCTCCGTCTCCCCATTTATATTGAAGGCTGATTAGATTTCGTAATGGGATGTCTTTTGTTGAAGAAAGAATATAATATGGATGGAGCTTTCTCTTACTTTTTTTCTCTGAGGATTTTATGCTTCACAAAGACGGATTCTGTCAATCCCGGGCCACCAATTTTTAAATTTTTTAGATTTAGAGTGTTTCAGATTTTTGCCTATAAAGTGAGACTTTAGTGAAATTTTTGTATCATAATAGTTCAGAATTTCATAAAACGCTTCCATACTGCACTCGAATAAAATTGTCAGGAAAACGTGCAGGACGTGTGGAGTACGTAGGCAGTTTATTGTAGCACGTAGCGTAATTAGGAATTTCGCCACGCTCTGTTCTTAGGCCTATGAAATACCGAGGTTAAGGTTGGCTTGATTTGTCGGCAGTTGGATTTGAAAGGAAATGAACGCACGTGAAATTTTGGTATCGAGTAGAAACAAAAACATTTAGTAACGTGTTTGAGGAAGCCGGTACCTCGAATTACCGCGGGGCGTATAAAATGACCTTTTCTAACAGAGATGTCGAGCCTAGGGCTTATAATATCAGAAAGTTATGTGCATCGACTGTGTTTTAGACTGATGTTTCCAAAATTTGTTTTCGTTTTAACGATTTTGTTACAAGGCAATTGTTTGCTGTTGAAAGTAATTGTCTCTTTGATAAAAATCCTCTGGGCCAGTGGTTCCCAAAGTGTGCTCCGCAGATCCCAGGAGATACGTGACCGGTTCCCAGAGGATCCGTGGTTACATGTCGGTAGTGGCTACTTTGAAATTTACTTATTTTTTAAATTAAAGTAATAATGTTTTGTCAAAAATAATTGCGAAACTTCTTGAATTGGTGATGTGTTTATTTAGTGTGGTCGTTAGAGTAATTAGTTAAGGAACACTCTGTACACACAAAACGAGCGACCTGCAGTCTGATTAAGGTAAAATCATACATTGCATTGTTACATGTGCTCCTGGTATGTATTCATAAAGGTAAAGGTACAGTTCTCCCGTTACAGGCCTGGTGTGGCCCAGAAGGTGGGTAGAGGTATAGCTCTACTCTTCCATGACCGCGGCACTAGAAGGGGGTGAGTGGTCAGCAGCAGGCCCCGGCTGCACTTTACCCCCGGGAAAGACCCAGTACCCATTTTACAAGAGGCTAGGTGGGCCCCAGGGCCGGTCCGGACGGGCAGTAAATCTCGTCCCCACCGGGATTCGATCCCGGACCGTCCAGCCCGAAGTCAGTCGCTATACCGACTGAGCTACCCGGCCCACGGTATGCATTCATGGCTCTCTAAAATCGGTTGTGAGATATAAATTTTAAAGTTTGGGTACCTATCATTCGGACACTATATTTGCGTGAGCAGTGATGTGAGGATCCGTGGTTATTTTCCAAAGACAAAAAGGGTCCGGGAGTTAAAAGGATGGGAAATAATGCTGTGGGCTATCAGCCGCGTCAGCTTAAAGTAAAAGTCCAAAGTTTTGGGAAATGTGGCGGTGTCAGACAGTAGAGAATTTTGTGATAGGTAACCAGTCACCTAAGAATCAAAGATGTGGCTGTAACTAAGGGCACATCTAACTTTGGAAAAATATATTTGTAAGCTAGAGATTTGGGAAGGCCTGAGAGGAAACTGTCATTTGAGAAGACGCCAGTCACACATTTGTCTTGTAAGTAAGAGGGAATAACACGAAGAGTAGTGCCGACTGTTTCATCAGCCGCAGTCAAAGCTTGCGTCTTTCGGATTTATGCATGCAGATTGTGAGGAGCACAATGAACGAAATTTGAGCTACCCGCAAATGTTCCTGACGACGGTCTGGTAAATAAACTTGGATGCTACTAAGGACGTTTTATCTTAGTAATTAACCAACTTAATGAAAAAAATCTTGTTTTATAATAAGTTTATTATATGCCTCTACTTGTTTCGAGCAGTATGTGCTCGAAACATGTAGAGGCATATAATACACTTATTATAAAACAAGATTTTGTGCATTAAGTTGGTTAATTGCTAAGATTATCCTGAGATGCACGGTCAGCAAAACATAAAAAAAAAAAATACTAAGGACGTTGTCCATCGTCTTCGGTTTTTCTTCCAACACAATGTTTCGGAAATGATATTTGTTCATCATTCGATGTATGTGTTCGTACTCGTTTGGTACTTTACAAATATAAAGTCCCTTGTCATTGAACAGTACAAAAACTAAAAGTTATGCGTGTCGTAACCAAACAGCACGTTGATGTTCAATAACGCTTCTAATCGTGGGCAGATCTTTACACCATTTACTTATTATGGGTGCGTAAAATGCTTTGGGGCGGTTGATTACATCTTGACGAGCAAATGTCCACAAACAATCAATTTTTAATGCTGCTCTCACGTCCATTGTAACAGGTCACTGGACAGAAGATAGGACCAACGAAAAACGATATCGGCGGTTACAAAACCGGATGGGTACACTTACGTAAGAGGCTAGGGCACATCTGGCAGCGAAGTTGTGATAATATATTTGTGTGGGTGGGTGTGGGGGGCATGGGGATTGTCGAGACGTTTGTGGTCACAAGGAATTAGATCGGTTACACAGTGTGTTCGATTTAAAGGGATCTGTAGGGAAGGATAAAGACTGGAATATTTATTTGATATGGATTTTGAAGTAGTAACCAAGTGGGTACACCTTATAATAGGATACTCAGAGTGAGTATTGTAAGCAAATGGAATAAAGAATCAGAGAATATAATAGGATAATCTCCAAAATATCGAGAACGTAAGTTGTCGAAATAAGAAGCAACTCAATAAAATATTAATACATGTATTTATGGTTGTTACTGACATTCCGCTGGAGTTAATGGATTAGCTGCTACTTTTGTGCAGTGAGGGTGAATCGTGTACATCAGTGATAGGCCTATTGTCCGCTGGGGTGCGTGCCGACAGCATAGTTGTACAGCAGCCACAGACATGCTTGACACAGAGGGATCTACGTGCTACTTACAGTAACAGCACGACACAAAACACCTCGGAACATTACACGAAGAGACGTTAGTTGAAAGAGCTATTGCTAAAGGTGGGAAAGATTGTGTTGTATTGATTTTGTTAGGACCGGAGGAGGGGGGGGGGTTGGATGGCCTCGGTTGTTGCATAAAGAGAGCAAAAAAGCTTGTGTTTAAAATTTAAGACAAAAGAACAATGCTAAGACTCTGTTCTGCCCAATGGTCCCCGTCGTATGAACGAGCGTTACGCCTTGCTTGAAAGTTTCCAGGTTTCGCCATCTTGACCTCCGATATATGATAGTTATTATCCATCGGAAAGGCGGATGGAGTAGCGTAGTCGGCATAGCGACTTGCTGCGGGCTGGACGGTTCGGGGATCGAATACCGGTGTGGGCGAGATTTCTCATGCCGTTCTGACTGCCCCGGGATTCACCCAACCGCCCGTAAAACTGGTAAAAAGGAATAAAGCGGCCGGAACGTGTTGCTGATCACGCACCTCCTTGTAGTGACGGGTTGCAAATTGGTTGGAGCTCTACCACCACCATCCGTCTGCCAGCATAGGCATGTCATGGGATGACCTTTAACGTTTATTAAGCTGAAGAAGATTGTAGAGTTTTGATGGAATGCAAGGGAAGATCTAAGTGCTCGGAGAAGAACCTGTCTCACTCCAGCCTTTTTTACGGGACATCATATTTATTTAAAATATACATAAAAATTCAATTTCTGCCTTACAAGAAAATAATGCCCCTCCAGTATAAAGACCAGTCAGTCAGTGCTGTTCAGGGAAGTAATGGGTGTTCTCATAGTCCTAACCAGCACGTGCACTGTGTGGACAGTGTGCAGAAACTTTGGTTGTTGCAGAGGGCGGTGCATATGCTAACTGGGACTTAAAGGGTTAAATCTTCCGAAGAAAAGAGCAGCTCAAGAAGTTTCGAATATTTTCGTTTACTACTACTACTACTACTACTACTAATACTGCTACTACTACTACTACTACTGCTACTACTAGTACTACTGTTACTACTACTACTACTGCTGCTATTGTTACTACTACTGTTACTACTACTACTACTTCAGTTTGTTTCTGTGAAGAATTTATTACCCAAATAAGCATTATGCCTGTATTTAATTTGTCGAATATAACCTCGAAGTTTCGCGCCGTCGCCATCTTTGTAACTGTGAACGCAGAGAGGCATACACAATATATATGTTCACGATCAGTATCTGTGCCATTTTCACACGCGATAGGCACCACGTCTGGTAGAAATATGTGCTGAATGTGTAGCTCCACGCTTTCTTCGTCTTTACGTCTGGTAGAAATATGTGCTGAATGTGTAGCTCCACGCTTTCTTTGTCTCTATTGTTAGATGGCTTTGAGTTGTCAGTTTGACGCTCAGAGATAGCCCCTGTTCCCCAGTGGATGAGGCTGCGTGGGCCGCAGAGCCGTATTTTCACATTGGATAGGCAAAAAATGTGTTACCCCTTCAGGATATCAAACCGCGATTAGTCGATTGTATAGCTCGTAACGTAGACAGTTTACAGTCCGAGTTATACCTGCTGTTCATTTGCAGAGGGTTCCTTCATTTGAAGGCTACGTAAGCTAATGTTCCAAAACCTAACCCGTCTAGTTGTCGAGATAAGCTGTAGTTTGACAAGCGAAACGGAAATAACCGTGTTTTTTAATGTGTTTTGCACAGCTTGTTCTTTTTATATTTGGTGTCATCCACGTTGAACGTAGTTCTGTTTTTGTTCATTACTGTTGTCCAATGAATAGTGTAGTGTTTGGATGAAACGCATCTTGTCTCGTACTGTGCTTTACGTTTATGTGGGCAGACCGAGGCAACACAAAGCACTCCTTGTTGCGCAACTGAACGAGCGGCTTCACATCAAATCTGACGGCGCGCTGTCATTTTCTGTTCTGTGCCTCTGTACAACGGCAGTTTCATTCACTACTTCGTTCAGTCCGGCTTCTGAAATATTTGTTTACTTCACTCGGTTACCCGCGTGAAACATCGGATCTACACGCAAAATTACGTTTTTATCGTTCTTTCTTAGATAATACTGGAATGGACCTTAAGTAGCAGGATTTATTGATGTAGATTCTATTTATTTGAGTGAAATTTGAGGTTCTTGTGGCCATAACTGCTGCGAAGAATACTGTCGCTTGGGATATGACGCTGTGTAGTCTCGAATAAATCAATTTTGATGGGACCTACAATTCAGAGATCCTGAGGGTGGGGACAACAGATTCCTCCAAAGTCCTGATAAATGTTTACCGGACCACCTGACATAATTTTTCGTAGATTACACTGACTCTGCGTGGGAACCAGTGACGGTCTGTAGTTGACATGCTAAGGAACCGTCGATTTTCGCCCAAAATATGGACGACTTCTTAACCATTCGCACGACCGTTGCTTTCTCAAGAACTGTGGTCCATGGAGTTAGGCTGATTGTGTAACTGAAATCCCGTACCAGTTAACTTTGAAAACGGGACTGTTTTATGTGCTGCTGTGAGCTTGCAACGAAGAAGGCCATGTCCAGGAATCCACGGAACAATAAATTACGTTTACATTAAACCCATCCATATTTCTATGAAATTACTCCTTTGTAAAACAGCGACCTTACTTCCCTTCATTTACTTTCACATTCACAGTTAAATTTGCCCTTGAGAGGTCAGTATCAACTTGAGTCCTATTTAAAGATTCAGTCCGAACCGCACAGTAAACTGTCCGTCTCCGTTATTAAAAAAGTCAGTTATTGCTGTTTAGGGAAATAGTAGCTGTTTTTTCTGAGAACAATACAAGACGTATAAATACACCCTGTGGTTAGGACGTAGAATTTTCGAATATTAAACCTAGAGGATAGCAGGATTAATTCCACAATATCTCCAGCTTCAGGGGCGAGTAACGTTACCGATCCTAGACTGATGTCACCGGTCGGGAGATTGCGCGAAGTCATGTGCGCGTAGGTGTATGTGAATCTGCATTCTGAACGGTGGAGGAGCCAGTATTCGTCTGCTGACGTCGTAGCTGCAGTTACGTGACTCAGGTAGGAGGACCGTAAGGTTTGTAAGATTCGCGTTATAGGTTGTAATAAAAATACCGGGGACTTTGTGGATGATATCCTGCTATACATAAAGTGACCACTAGGCTTTAAATTGTTACAGATTCTACCTGTACTTTAGGCACAACTCCTTATGAAGGCGACGTATGGGGGAATGGAAGTAATGTTGCACTGTATGCCCTCCTAGTTTAATTGAAATGACTGGTCAGATTCACGCGCCGGCCGCTGTACCCTTAGGGATACAACCCACGGGTACCCTTTTAATAGTCGGCTGGTCGGGACGCGTCAGAAAGGAAAATATTACTTGTCTGTGCCAGGAATTCAGTCCCAATTCCTAGTTCCTGTACATTAAAGAAACACTGAAGTGCCTGCGTGAGGAAGGGAAGGTTCGTGTCCATACGTACCATAAGTTACGTGGTCCATGTTACCAAGAGTGAGGCAGTTATGTCTCACGTAGTGTAGGTGCGCAGTGGCTTATGGCTCAATCTTTTGAAGAGTCTATGTTGAGAAAGCGGTCCTGGCGTAATTTGTGGTACTATCTCGGCATTTTCATGGAAGGACGAGGGAGAACCACGAAAGCCTTCGTTCATGGTAGCTGGTTTCAGAGCTCACACTTCAGGTTAAGTTTCTCTGTTACGGTGCAGAGATTTTTAAATTCCTTAATTGTAGAAATGCCTCCTGCTGATCGTCGCGGAGAATAATTGGCGACGCTGGACAAATGCGTTTTCATTTCTTGGCTAAACCTGTCATCCTTAAGAAACACACTGATGTCCACATGGGCGGTACAAAAACAAGGGGGTTACGGTTTATATATCCGAACAATGGCGCCAGCGTTTCCAAGTGGCACTACTACATGAATACTTGCCTTTTATAGCTCGCGATGCACCTAAAATACGCTAGCTGTGTTGTGTGCCTCCTCTCTTTATACAAAAGGTTTCTCGTATTTTACGGAATTTTGGGTTTTATGTGATTTGAAGTTTGAGGTTATCACTTTGGCGACTGCGAAGTTTGATGGCATGTAGTCTGGTGGCCTACCGACGTTTCGAAGAAAGCTCTTGCCCACGTTGTTATGGTAGATGTGTGATGAAGGTAGCAGTTTTTTTTTCCTGAAACTTCGGTGCATTTCATGCAGTCAGTACGGTGTCACATCCCAGCTGACGGTAGCCTAACTGTTAGTGTTTTCGCAAAACATATAGGGTATAGACCAATATCCGAATACTTCTTCTCTTTGAACGCTGTTTGCGTTGTTGTCGGAACGTTCAACTTACCTGCATGTAATTGATTTCCTGTGGCTGTACAGTCTGTTTGCTGTCTCGTTTGTTTGAATATTACTACATTTTCCTTATTTTACTGAAGCTGATTTCTGTGATGGTGCTGTGAATCGCCAACTGTCGTAGTAATTTCTTGTTGACTTCACGCGTATGACTCCTTGTTTGCACTCTGAGAACACTGACTCCAGTCGTGTTTCGTTACCAGACATATCTTCTTGTTCAGAATGGTATTGGTGGGAGGGAAATATTATAATCATGCTGAAGACATAGCATGGAGGGATTGGATTGGATTCGTCTTGCCTAGGATAGGGACCAGTGACGGGCACTTGTGACACGGGCATGAACCTTCGGATTTCATAAAACGCAGGGTATTTGCTGATTAACTAAGCGATTATAAGCTTTTCAAGAGGTGTCTGCATTTGTCCAAATTGCTGCTTTGTTTCACTTGCCTGTAACATTTGAAGTACGTTAAATTTGTGCATAAGGATTTAGGTCGAGTGACATAATCTCCTTTTCAAATGTTACGGATTGTGCTCTCTGGCCTGTGCATATTCATAATTAACTCTCCGAAGTAAAGAGTGTGTTTGAAATTGCGATGGGAATCCTTGGGTGGTTCGTGTCGAGCCCGGCAGATCTTAGTTAAATGTTTTGTTAACTACTTTATCTTGTACAGTCGACGATACTGTACAGAACTTTGTTTGCAGTTGTTTGGTTTTTCCTTACAGCATTATAACGAAATGCTGATATAGAGGGCATGTCATGCCGACGTACCATAGGTAAATATTTTGACCATATTATCACGCTCAAATAAAGTCTATGAAACAGCCGTTTTTTCATTTGCTACGTATGACTCAGACATCGTTAGAGAAAACTCCTTCTTGAAAATCTAATAGTTCACGAGGTGGCCAATTAATATTCAACCCATTATAGAAACAGAGCGTTGCTTGTCGTGTTTACAGTAGCTCGACAGTGGTTCATGTTATGCGTCGAATAAATCCATTATACAGGACGTTTCATAATGTACTCCGGGATTACAAAAAATATATTATAGGAAAACTGTAGGACACGTATTTACGAAACCTGTACAGATGGAAGGAACAACTCAAAATTTTTTTCCCAGTAAGTTGTTTTTCATCGTAGTTCACATTTCTGCCGCTAGGCGATGCGAGTGTATGTAGTGAGAAAATGGCCGCTCTGGGGGAGAAGTCGTTTTGTGTGTTGGAATATCACACGAAATAAGTCTGTGGTTAATGTGCAACGTGCATTTCGTGCAAAATACGCAAAAGACCTGCCTACAAGACGTCGCTGACCTAAAGCCACGGATCATTGCAGCAGTGAAGAATATCGATGCACCCATGTTGACGTGTTTGTGGCAAGAACTTGAATATCGCATCGATATGTGCCGTGTCACCCGTGGTGCACACATTGAACATCTGTAGTTGTCAAAAAACTTTTTCAATTTTCCTGTGGCTGTGAACAATTCCATTAAGATAGGCCCTTTTGTTTTCTTGTTATAAATGTTTGTAAGCACGGAGAACATTATGAAACGCCCTGTACAACTTTCCGAAGTGTCTCTCCAGGATGATCCATTTTAATATTATGTTCTGAGTAATGCTTGTATCTTATATCTGGTCTTCTCCAGCAGGCGTTCCAATCAAAACTGCTTATGCAGTTAGCATCTCTCTTGCCCCCGACCGTCTCATCCTCCTTGTTCCGAATGTTAACAGTGACGAATGGGAATGATGTGGGTTAGTATTTCAATATCCTGCACCTCCTGTTGCTTCCTTTTAGGCCCAAATGTTCTGTTAAGCTTTCTGTCGTGAAACATATTTAATCTATTCAAGTAATGGTTTTATGGCGGGGACACCGTACGGATATTCCGACCCAGCAGTTTGGTGTCGGTGGTTCTTCCGTAACTTCACCCACCAAGACACACGCTGTGACGATTCAAAAGATGATCATTCCAATGCTTATCCATCGCCATGGGATTTGAACGCCTTTAATCCTTATTGATAGGGACCAAGTTTCACAACCCTCAGACCAGCAGGTAAACTTACAAGTTTTGAGACTCTAATCCCTATTTCCTGTAGGTATCAAATTCGGTGACAACCTACTTCGTACTGGGTGGTAGCAAGCATTCACTGAATTGTAACACGTTCGTATTTCTGTCACATAACTTCATGGAGCAGAGTCTTTCTCGAGAAGAAAATGGTCGCTCATTCTGGTACAGAAATCCCCATCTTGAGATTCATTCACAAAGCATCTGCACCCGCCTCTGAATCCTTTGAACGCGATAATGACCCTTCAGTTGCCGTGACAGGAAGGTAATTTCTTGGCCAACTTGAGCGAATGTTAATGGTGTTATTATTCGCCGGAGAATGGCGATTCTGATTAAATTTAATCAGTACACAGAAATGCCAAGAGTGGGTACAAGTAATGCATCGTTCCCAGAACCAACCGTATATTGTGGAAGTTCCTATTGCCTGGCGTGTGCTGCTGCGGTAGGCAGTTTTTAGTTCATTAATTTTGGTTTCATTGATCAAATAATGATATAATAGAGCCAAAAAATTATGTTTATTCTCATATACTTACCTTAAAATGAGACAATTGTCACTCCTAATTCAAATAATTGATGCATCGATTCAGAATCATATTTAACCAGTGGACCTATATTGCATGCTGTCAACATGTTTTTACCTCTGAAAACGTAGTTCTGTGATAATCTTCGCGTACAGATATAAGCGGTTCAGATTAGAATGTGTGGATATTGTATAATTATAATGACGTCACCACATGATTGCGGGGATTAGTTAACAGTACATTAGTAGAGATGGCTGCGATGAGACATGTGTCTCCGTTGTGTGAAATCTTTTTCCACTTATTCGAAATTAGTCTTCCAAACGAGATTTAAATTATTGGAATTACCAACTTATCCACGCTAAAGATATCCATTAGTCACACGCTGTAACAATTAGCTTAGGTGCGCCCACTCTCGCCATCAACTAAACAAAGGAAAGATTACTGTATCCATTCTTCGCACTGGTCTTGAGATAAAGAAACTGCGTTAAAAATTAAATCGCTCATGTCTTCTATGACATATCCATTTCGGGCTTGTAACTGTTTGTCTGTGTACTATAACAGATGATACATGTCGTTTAGATTCTGACACTGTATTGCTGCATTCTCAGGCAAATTTTTCTATCGTTAATTAGAATTATTAATACTGGAACAAATATTTTAAGGTTTAGATGGTAATAACAATTATAAACACGTGACAGTCATCTTATAGCTTTCCGCACCGTGTCACTGATGGGTGTTCCGGGTGATCGAATTGAGGTGACTACGTGATGGGAGCAGCATTTTCCTCCGTACCAGTAACCTTCATCAGCCCCCGGAGTACTCGGTTTCCCGTTACTCCTTGTTTTTCCGTTCTTGGACTCCAAGAATAGCTGCTGCTCATTTGTGTTTTTTTTGGGGGGGGGGGATTATTTTGATTGTTGTTCTCCACCGCTGTCCCACGAGTAACTAGGTTTGTAGGGCCCAGTGTAGCAGAGACCCGCTTGCCACACCGAGGCTTTGTGAAACTGCCCAGAGTTCACCGTTCATGGCCTTTATCCTTCCACCTGAGATGCTTGTGGAGTCCTTCTGCACCGGCGTTTACACCGCAGACTCGGGGATTCCTCCTCCCCCCCCCCCACCCCCCCCGCCCCCCCCCCCCTCGCCCCCTCCCCCCCCCCACTCCCGACTACTTCCTCCCACCCCTGTCTTTCTCTACCCACAACAAAACCAGACGGCA